>BNJV01002917.1_pt1 | contig 294840 bp, 308 predicted proteins | sample 8540591 | NCBI WGS metagenome assembly BNJV01 (sample SAMD00202457, study PRJDB9452) | human saliva metagenome | host: Homo sapiens | reverse complement strand
TTTTTCTTTGAAAGCCAATAGGTTCTTCTTTTATACAACACATATGGTTACGCTTTTAAAAAACTGATAAACAATAATAATAGAAACACAAACCCAATCTATTAATATTTTGCTACAAATTATACAAAAAAGAATCTTCTTTTTTTCTTTCTTCATAATCGACATAAACAAGACATTTTGTTCCTCACCTTTCTCATTTTACACCACATTCTTTTCCTTCTTACTCTCCAATTCGTTTGCAACCATTTCCTAATTTCACTGAGTTTACAATATTGTTTCAATCATATTACAGGGTGAAAAAGACTGAGATCATGGAGTAAAATGACTAACATGTTGCATTCATTGATTATCAATGATTTATAAACACATCTTCTTTCTACTCTATTTTCATCGATTTTATCGTCACTTTTAACTTTTTTTAAAATTCTACAACCAATTATTCAAGTAAATATTTATCAATGATTTTATCAATAAAAAAATGGTAACAACTACCTCATCAATATTCATAAGACTATCTAACAGAAAGAATCGAATCCTGATTATTTTTATGTTTTCATCAGTTGATGATATAACATCGAATCTCAAAAATAGTCATTTTGCCAGCTAATATATTTCAAAACAAAAAAATTATCATGAATCAAAAAAATATGGTAACACCATCTTATCATGACATCATAACCCAACAGATTCTGTCATAAAAAAATTTGCACATCACCTATTATTTATTTACCTTTGTCAATAGTCTTACGCATTTTTTTCAAATAAAAAAACTATCCCTGAGAGACTCGAATTACATTTTCTCCAACAAAATACCAATCAACACAGAGCATAAAATGAAGAATAACACAGCATTTGACCAATGGTTTGACGACATGAAAGTTCATGGAAATCAAAATGCATTCCAACAATTATTCAACACACTCTATGCACCTCTTTGCGTTTTTGCTAACCATTTACTCAATGATAAGGATGCCGCCAAAGACATTGTATGTGATGTATTCGTACAATTATGGGAGAATCGCAAAAGTATAGAACTCACCTCTTCTATAAAAGCTCATCTGATAGTCTGCACAAAAAACCGATGTCTCAATTATATCAAACACCATTCTGTTCATCAAAAATATATATCATCGATCAAAAGAGAAGAACTTGACTATAACAATTCAGAAGAATTATACACCTATAAAGAACTACAAGAAAAAAACTAAACGAGATCATTCTTCGCATGCCTAAAGCCTATCAAATCGCTTTTTATTATGAGTCAGATACATGAAGAAAGCACAAAAAGTCATTGCAAAAACAACTTGATGTCTCTGAACGAACGGTTGAACGCATGAAAAAGCAATAGAAATTATAAAAATCTCAACTTAACAAATATTATTTTTTTGTATTTTTGTATGGTCAGCTCTTCTGCTATAAACAACCTTACTACATCACGATTCATTTATTGCATTAAAAGCAAATCAAGTTATACATTAACAAAAAAACAAACGTATTGTTTTTCAACGAATACAAAAATGTTTTTCTGAGTGATTTCTACATTAAAAAAACAAAAAGCAACAAGTTATAAAAAAACGCCCTGTAGTCTGTTAAAAACTACAGGACGAAAAAAATATTTTTTTATTTTACCTAATAGCAAATCCACTTCTAATTTTCCGCCTTAATGATTTCTGAAAAGCAAACTTCTTCACTTTCTTTAATCGTTTCTGCAATTCGATTCGTGTTTTCTGATATTTTTCAGCTATAATACAATTATGATTCTCTTGTTTATCTACTTGATGATCGAAAAGCATCTTATGATTTGATTTAGGCCAATTTGCATAATTGTAACGCCAATCAATGATATCATCACCTCCTTCCCACTGAATATATGCTTGTTTTTTGACCTTTATTTTAGCATCATGAAGGATAGGAACAAGACTCACACCATCAAGTTGTTTCTTAGGTTGAGGAATATCACAAAGTTGACATAACGTAGGATAGAGATCAACTAACTCAACAACAGAAGAAGTATGTCCTGGTTTCATTCCAGGTACATGTATAATTAGAGGAACACGCGTTGCAACTTCCATCAAATTATGCTTGCCAATAAAATTATGTTCGCCTAAACTCCAACCATGATCTCCCAAAAGAACGACTATCGTATTATCTTTCAAACCACATTCATCTAAAGCTTCCATGAGCTGACCAAACAATTGATCAACATAACTTACACAGGCATAATACCCCGTTTTAACTAGCCTCATGAATTCCTTGTCGTCAGGTAATTTTGCCAATGCATAGGCATTAATCTCTCCCGAGTTTTTTACCTCTTCAGGAAGTCCTTTTGGTCGGAACTGATTGTCAGGCATTCTAACATTTGGATACATGTCCCAATACTTTTTAGGAGCACAGAAAGGGAGATGAGGTTTCCAAAAACCGCAAGCAAGAAAAAAATGGCTTTTCCTGTTCGCGAAGCCCTACGAAGATCAGCTATTGTCTTTTGTAATACTCGCCCATCATCATAAGCACTGTCGGGAACCTCAGCTTTTTTTCATAAAAATGGACCGCGCATGGTTCGTAAATTGATATAACGGCCTGACTCCGAATTGAGCCACAATTCCCAACGATTATACTCTGCCCAATAAACATCATATCCATCAGGATGAGTTCTCCAAGGAGCCTCGCTCCACGATTGCGCCTTATCTTCTATATGATGCATTATCTTACCATTTGACACCGTATAATACCCATGGTCTTTTAACCAACCAGAAATGGGAATTGCATCTGGAACATCAACATCTATCTTACAAGTATAATTGGTAAAATCGTTTAGGGTAATTTGGGTACATACCCGTTAACAAACTTCCTCGCGAAGCCCCACTAACAGGAGCATTACAATAGGCATTATCGAATACCATACTATACGAAGCGAAGTGATCAATATGGGGAGTGTGAATGTCCTTAACGCCATAACACCCCAATTCTGGGCGTAAATCATCGGCCATGACAAATAAGACATTCATCTTTTTTTCTTCATTGATTTTGCTTGCAGAGATATCAAATTAAATGGCTCTATGATAACTCCAACAAGCAAAAAAATAAATCTTTTTATTCATTATCTTTAATACTTAATTCCATCCTGGATTTTGTTTTAATTTATCATTCAGCGCAATCTGCTTCAAAGGTAAAGGGTAGAGATAATAATGAGATTGCCAACCTGTGGGCTGTCCGAAATAGAAAACATATCCTTCATTGCCATTTCCGCCTTTCACTTTCACCTTATTGCCAGTAGCATCCTTCACATATACTCCGACAGGTTGTTTGTTAGCATATTCTCCTTTTTGCCCATCTCCGGAGATCATCTAAACGTCGTCCTTCTCCCATGAATTCTACACGACGTTCTCTTCTGATTTCCCACAATACAGGATCAACATCTGTATCTCGATGAATATCAAATGTTTCGTCGATTTGAGCTACATTCATATCGGCCACATGTGCACGTTTTTCGCAACACGTTTATTGTCTTGTCGGCTACAATTTGAGTAAACTTTCCCAATTCAAACAAAGCTTCGGCATAGTCAAGCATTACTTCTTCTATACGGAAAAAGTGGAGCATCTGTTGTACAAACACCATTGGCATTTATTGCATTGGTATGCGTATTGTAATATTTCCACACCCAAAATCCCATTTGAGTTGCATTCCATGCCTGCCCTTTGTTATTGTTTTTAAAGTGTGGCTGCCTGCTACATACAAAAACCTTTGAAATTAGTTGTCGGCAATCGATGAAATGTTTCACCTGAGATTTGAGCCATAAGGTCTATAAATTCTCTATCTTCTGCATTTCCGGTATGACTCCATTGAGTTTTGTTTGTCACATTAACGAGATAAGGAGGACAGATGGTTAGATAGAGACGATAGTCTCGATTGCGAAATTGTTCATGTACATCCTTATCATTACCTGTGAAAGGTCGCCCATCATTACATAGGTAACTATCGACTGCATCTTTAGTAGCCTCTATATTAGATTCAGCTGTTCGCACCATTCTGGTTAACCCATGACACAATTGATTCGCTGTATAGGCCTTGAATAAAAATAATACCCGGTTGGTCAGAAAGGTCTTCAGAATTAAACACTTCATCGTAACGTGACATGATGATTGGATAGACATCCATCAACAAAGGACCAACACGCTCACACTCTTTCAAGTAAATTTCTGCACCATCAAGATGATGATATTTACGCCATGTACCTTCAAATAGACAAAAACGCGATATCAACGCTCTTATAACATGAACATTTATAGTATTTTTTCCGTCTCCCATTGCTTTGATATGCTGCTCTGCCCATTTCAAGTCGGCAAGGAGATTACCAGCAACAACATCTCGACTATCACGAGGAGAATAAAGTTCTGGAGAGTTGTCTGAAAAACACTTGATCTACCCATGGCAATCCACCAAACTTAGAAAGCATCTGAAAATATTTATACGAACGAAAGAAAAGACCAACACTCTTCCAATGGTTTTTATCGATCTCAGCCATTGAAGATTTATCAATATTGCCTAACATCAAATTCACATTACGAATATATGAATAGTCCCAATCGTGCATTTCTGGTTCTGCCTTAACTTTTCCATAAACCCATTTACTTTCATTTCCATATGGTACTTTAATCATATTGTCCGCTTCATAATCTCCGATAAATATAGAATCTGTTTGCCGAGTGTCACTGGAATAACCAAAAAACACATCGTATAATCTCCAAGAATATGTCTTGAAATTATCATAAGTTTTGAATGCAGTGCCTTCTGTCTGTTTATCTTTTGGCTGGACCTCCATGAAATTATCATTCATACATGAACATACAAGCATACTTAGACCTAAATATATCAATACTTTTTTTTCATAGCTTTATTATTTATAATTTACAACGTAACGTTTACACCAAAGGAAATCTGACGCATATATGGGTATGTAAAACCACGCGTTCCAAGTTCCTCAGTCACAATTCTTTCTGCATCAACACCATTAGGAAGATGATCAAAAAACAAACAGATTTTTCACCACTCAAGAATACTGTTACACGATTAAGTCCCCATTTTGAGAGCCATTGTTTATTGAGAACATAAGACAATGTGATATTTTTTACGGATAAATAAGCTCCATTTTTCAAGTAACGGCTTTGTACTAGCGTGTTAGCTCGAGTGTTTCCTTCTGAATTTTCATAAATTCTTGGGAAATAGCTATTCGTATGTGAGGGAGTCCAATAATCAAGTTGGCTACTATAAAGAGTTGACCAGCGGTCATACATTGGATAAGTTAGTTCGTTCATTAACCATAAATCTCGCTTCCCTACACCTTGTAACATGAATGAAAGTGACCAATTTTCCCAATCAACACCGCCATTAATTCCAAACTGATACCGGCGTGTATTGTTTCCGATTACTTTTCTATCTCCAGGAGCATTCAATGTTAATTTCCCTGCATTTATAATACCATTATCATCTTGATCGACATATAAAACATCACCAGGATTAGGATTATATCCCTCAACTCTTGGTATTCCATTCTTCAAAGTTCCATCTATATTGAAATCCTCTGACGTATATAGACGATCAGTCTGATAGCCCCAAATCTCTCCAAGATACATACCATTACGATAAACATTATCTCCTATCAAACCAATCTCATTATTATACTTCGTAATTTTTGGTTCTCGAGTCAAAGAGATTCATCCTTAAATAATAACCAACTTTTCCAATTCGATCTTGCCATGACATACTCAATTCCCAGCCATTTGAGCTTAAATTGGCCGTGTTTTTGCAATGGAGCATCAGTTCCTAATACTGAAGGAAGTTCCATACCTGGAGCCAACATACCTTTCGTACAACGATTATACCAATCAAAAGTTAAGTTGAATTTATTATTGAATAAGCCCAAATCAACTCCGAAATCTAAAGTAGAGACCTTCTCCCATGTAAAAAGAATTACTGATGAGTTTAGGCGCTCCTAAGGTTGTAACCTTCTCATCTTTGACAACCCAATTGGCTCTTAACGACGGCATTCCTGGAATATAAGCATAAGGAGAGATACTTTGGTTGCCAATATTCCCCCACGAAGACCGAATTTTTAGATTATAAAGGAAAGATTTAGCAAAAGCTCATGAACTTTTTCTTCACTAACTCTCCATCCCACAGAAAAATGAGGGGAAAAATCCAAATCGCCCCTTAGATGGAAACTTAGATGACCCATCGTAGCGACCATTAGCTTCAAAAAGATAACGACCTTTATAATTATAAGTCATACGATAAAAGAGACCTCTAATCGTATATCTACTATAAGCATCTGCTGCATAATATGCACCTGTTCCCTGAGACAATGATGGAAGTTCTTCATTTATCATATCCATGCGATATGCCTGATTATAAACTTCATCATTACTTTCTTGATTGAAACCTGCTATCAAAGCAAGTTGGTGTGCATTAAAAAACTGGGCATAATTAGCATAGAAATTAAAATGCATTATAATCAATGTTTTCTTGTCCATGTTGGAACTTAGAATTAGCAACTGATTGTTCTTTACGGAACTGACCACCATGTGCATATTCAAACTTTTTATCAAACTTTGTAGATTCAAATGCCTTATAATTATAAGTATATTCACCAATAATTTTCAGATTCTTTATAGGCGATAATGTTATCTTACTGAAAATACGCAGGTCGTTCTTCTTCTTCAGATAAGGAGCTGAAAGCAAGATAAAATTACGTGGTGTGTTTATAGGGAGGAGCTCATTATCAAGTTTTAAGCTACCCGTTGGAAAGTAAGAAGGGAATGCAACAGCTGCTCCCCATATCCCATATGGTGCAGTTGTAAAAGGCATCTCAGACATAGAACGTGCATACTTGATGTCAAGCTCTGTCTTTAGCCATGAGTTCATCTCTGAACTTAGATAAGAAGAGAGGTTGTACCGCTTAAACGTATCTTTCTTTCCATATAGGATTCCATCTTGATTTACATATCCAACACCTATTCGATAAGCTATCTTTTGCCCACCACCTGTTAAGGATAGGTTATGCGATTGTTTGAAACCAGTCTCCATCATATCTGCAAAGAGGTCTGTTTCTGCTAAATCATATCTCAAACCATTTATCTCTTCATACCCTTTAGGAAAGTTAGATGGTGTCTTGGTATAGGCATGTAGCAGATCCAACCATGTATCAACATCTTGTCCTGTAGCACAAGCAGTGATGCCTTGATCCTTATATGCCTGAACCGTTTGTAAGGGAGTGGCTTTAATTGGAATATTAATTCCTCTACTAAAAGAGAAGTTATCAGTATAATTTATATGGAAAAACAGACTTATCACTCTTTTTGGTTGTAATGAGAATGACACCAAAAAGCTGCTCTTGCTCCATAGATTGCTGACGATGCTGCATCCTTAAGTACGGTCACTGATTCTATATCATTAGGATCAAGCATATTAATATCCATCTCCACATTGTCTACAAGCACCAAAGGATTCCCTTCATTGATGCTATTAACACCACGTACATTAAACGACATTCCCTCACCAGGAACACCAGAAGTACTGGTCACTTGTAGTCCAGGAAGTGCTCCTTGTAACGCTTCACTAACTGTAGACAATGGACGATTTCCTAATACTTCATCCATCCTTACACTGCTTACAGCACCTGTAAGATTTACTTTCTTTTGTGTTCCATAACCTACAACAACAACTTCTTTCAAAGCTTTCGTATCCTCTTCCAGTGTAATCGAATGTGCTTTAGAAGCTAAAACTTCTTTATTACGATATCCAATATATGAAAAGATAAGACTACTATTTGGGGAGACTTTTTATCGTATAATTGCCATCTACATCTGTAATCGTCTTATTCTGTGTGTCTTTCTCCATAACGCTGACACCTATTATTGGCTCTCCATAAGCATCTATCACTCGCCCCTTTACAATTAATAAAGATGTAGGTTTTAGTTTGATTGCCTTCTCTTTTCTGATCTTTCTCTCTCAAAAACAATCTGTTGTGCCTTTATAGAATAAGTTACACCAGCCTTCTCTGCTACTTTTTTTCCAACACTTCTTTCATAGGCAATCGTTCACAGTCAAGGCGCAATTGTAGACTGGGTTTTAATTGTTGTTGTAGCCAATAAGAACGTAAAAACCAGATTGTTTTTTTCTATCTGATTCAAGGCTTCTTCCAACACCTTACACTTCACGGTAATACATCCATTCAGGTTTTGTGCAAAGGTAGAAAACGTTCCTGTCATCAAGAATGCACTTATTAGGAAAAGATAACCCATCTTCTGAAATGAGCCACTCCTCCTTCTCAATCCATTAACACTTCTTTTTTTCTTTTCATGTTTTAGAATTTAAGTAAATATATTTATTATTCATTCATAACTATCCTATCTGTTCTAATTTACAAAAACTTCTATATTCTTCTTAGATTCTTTTATGTTGTCATCACATACTCTCCAGGTAATTGGGACAACCATCTTCAAACTATTTAATATTTCATTCAATGATTCATCTCCAAACGTTGCACGAACTCGATAGGCTGTTTTGCGACGATGAGAGACTTTGAACCTTACGCCAAAACGATGAGAGAGTGACAACAGAACCGCATCTAAAGGAGTATCACGAAAGCTTAAACGATTCTCTGTCCAAGTGCAATCATCTGAAGAAGCTACAACCTGATATGTAAAAATTCTGATCTATTTTTATCATACTGACATTGTTCATGAGGGCTTTTAAAACTGACATACATTTTGTATCAAGGAAAATACCAACAGACCCTGAGATTAAGGTTGTTATTATAGAAGGGTCGTCCTTATAACTCGAAATATTAAACTTCGTACCATATGCTTTGACTTGAATTTTGTTTGAGAGATTAACGATAAATGGATGTTTCTTATTTGAATGGACTTGAAAAATAACCTTCTCCCTCCAACATCACTTCGCGAGTTACCGCATTAAACTGGCTTGGATAACGAAGTCTACTACCCGAATTTAACCATACAATTGAACTATCAGGCAAAAACGATTTCTGATCTACTGCCTACAGGAACATAAGTTTCAACTATTGATAGAACAGATTTCTTCTGATTATTCTTGACATTTAAAAAGTCCAAGAAAAAAATCGTAACACCTAACAAAGGTAGGAATAATATCACAGCTGCACGTTGGAAATAAGTTATAAACATAGTCTTTCGTCTACGTCTTTTTCAATGTATTCATGACTTCAATCCACGCAGGCGCTGCATCAAAGGCATTCATATTGTTTAGGGTCTGTTGAATATCCACAGCTGTTTTGAAATCTTTTTGTATATCTTTCTCTGCTTTTATCATACTCATTTGCTTTTTATCAACAGAACAACTTACCATAGGGAAAAAAACGACATCATTTTATAATTATTTCTAAAAAAATATTTTCAAGCAGAATTACTTTTCTTCTTATCGTTAATGAGATTTGATAGGAATTAGCATACAATTTCATTGAAATTGAAGTATCTTTTGCAGTCACTTTACAACATGATTCTATTCATATTATTTTTGAAAGAAGAACAATGCTGACGGTACTTCATCATGTTTATAGAAATGCATCAAATGAAACCTAAAAATCAAGAAACATTTATGCGCATCATTAAATTTATCAAACAATGGACACTATTATGCTCCATCGTTTTTCGGAAGTCTGGTATATTTGCTCTTCACCCATATTGAAGTATTGACCCCTTTTCGGTGATTTCATCGGGCCAAAGCTGGTAATGGTACTCCCCATCAACATCTTTTTGATGCTCTATGTCACGTTCTGTAAGATCCAAATGAATGACCTTACACCACGCAAATGGCATTTTATTCTGCAAGGAATCCGCACACTTTTGGCAGCATTGAGCGTCTTATCAGCCAATCTTTGCACGAATCCTACCTATAAACTATTATGGGAAGGCGTCTTCATCTGTGCCATCTGCCCTACCGCTGCCGCTGCTCCCGTGATTGTAGATAAGTTGGGTGGCAACATCGCTTCATTGACAGTATATCTCCTTATCGCTAATGGCTTCACATCAATCATTATCCCTTTGTTCTTTCCACTTATGGAAAAGGGAGCTAATATCACTTTTGCCATGGCGGCATGGCTGGTGCTTCAGCGTGTGTTAATGGTGCTTATCATTCCTCTATGCTTAGCTTTGCTCTCGCGAAAATACCTTCCCAAGTTTGTCACCTGGCTGAAAACGAAACGCAACCTCGCCTTTTATTTATGGAGTTTCAACCTTTCTATCATCATGGGACTTGCCATGCAAAATATCCTTCACGCTCCAGTTTCGGGATGGGTACTAACTGCTTTGTGCATCATTCCGCTGATATTGGCTGTAGTTCAGTTCTCCATTGGCAAACTTGTCGGCCACCGTTATGGCGACAGTATAGGCGCAGGACAAGCTTTAGGGCAAAAAGAATACCGTCGTAGGAATATGGCTTACGCTCTCATTTCTTAATCCTTATGCAGCTATTGCGCCTTGCGTTTACGTGATTTGGCAGAACATTATCAATGCCGTTCAGCTGTGGTATAAAAGATAAATATGGCTATCTGAAGTGGTAATCAGCTAAGAGCCCATCACAATATGACAAATGTGTCAGTTTAAGACGAATGAAAATTTGGTATAGTTTTTTGCGAATATATCGTAAAAGAGTTATTTTATTACATCACAAATCAAATCAAAAATAGGTTAGAAAAGAAATGGAAATTATCAAGGATAAAAGCTTTGGTGGAGAGCGTCCTCTTTTGGATTAAAGGATGCAAGCTTAGAGAATATCACGATTACCGATGGTGAATCGGGCATAAAAATGTTGTCAGAACATAACTTGTAATGACTCAAAGTTTTATAGGGAAATACCCTTGGTGGCATGTCGATGGGAGTGTTATTACGAATTGTTATTTTGCTCCTGAGAGTCGTTCTGCTATCTGGTATAGTGACAATATGACGATGAAAGACTCGGTCATTGATGGTCCAAAGTTCTTTCGTGAGATGCAAAACTTGGAGTTAGAAAACGTAAAAATCAACGACGCCGATGAGACTTTTTGGAAGGTTAACGGCCTAAAGTTGAAGAATGTCACGCTACATGAGGGTACCTATCCATTCATGTTTTCTCGCAATATCTATGTAGATGGTTTGGTAAGTGATGCAAAGTATGTGTTTCAATATTGTAAGAACGTTGAGATTCACCACGCAAAGATCACTACAAAGGATAGTTTCTGGGAGTGTGAGAATGTGATTGTCTACGACTCTGAACTTGATGGAGAATACTTAGCATGGCATTCCAAGAACATAAAGCTTGTGCGTTGTCACATCAGTGGCGAGCAACCGCTTTGCTATCTCGATGGCATCACGCTTGAAGATTGTACCTTTGACGCTGCATGCGACCGCATTTTTTTGAAGATAGTCGCAATATCAATGCCACCATAAAAGGTGCAATCACCGAGGTCAAGAACCCTATTAGCGGACACATTGTGGCTGATAAGATTGGCCAAATCACATATAACGAGTTTGCCAAAGGTAATGATTGCGTGATTGAAACAAGAAAATAAACAACGATGAACAAATTCAATTTCGATGAGAAAGTAGTGCGTCGAGGCACTAATTCCATTAAATGGGACGATCCAAAAGAAGATGGTGTGCTCCCCATGTGGGTGGCTGATATGGATTTTTAAGACTGCACCTTGCATCCTTGAAGCCTTGAAACAGCGCCTCAATCATGGCGTTTTCGGTTACACCTACGTGCCCGACAGCTTCTATGAAGCCATTATCCATTGGTTCAGCAGACGCCACCAATGGCAAATTCAACGTGAAGACATCCTCTATACCTCGGGAGTTGTACCTGCCATTTCTTGCGCATTGAAGGCTATTACCATGCCGGGTGAGAAGGTGTTAATACAGACTCCCGTCTACAACTGCTTCTTTTCGTCTATCCGTAACAGCGGGTGCGAAGTGTTAGAAAATCCACTTTGCCGACAGGGAGATAGCTATGTGATCGATTTTGAAGACTTCGAGAGCAAGTGTGCAGACGAGAAAACCACGGTATTTCTACTCTGTAATCCACACAATCCGGCTGGACGTGTATGGACAAAAGACGAACTTCAACGCATGAACGACATCTGCATGAAGCATAATGTAAAGGTGATTGCCGATGAAATCCATTGCGAAATCGTCATGCCGGGCTACACTTTCCAACCCTTTGCGGCTGTAAATGAGGCGTGTTGTAACAATAGTGTAGTACTCAATTCGCCTACAAAGGCTTTCAATATTGCAGGGACTTCAGATTGCAACTATCATCTGTCACGACGCTGAATTACGTCGCCGCATCGACCGAGCGATAAACATCAACGAGGTCTGCGACGTCAATCCCTTTGGCGTTATCGCACTGCAAGCAGCATACAACCAAGGAGAAGAGTGGCTCGATGAGCTCAACTTATACATTCATGAGAATTATCTCACGCTGAAACAATACCTCAACGAGCACCTGCCCAAAATCAAACTATGTCGCTTAGAAGGCACATATTTGGCATGGGCTGACTTGTCTCACACCACATTGACAGCCGATGAAGCGACCCAAAAGCTTTTAAGTCAGGGCAAAGTGATGTTCAATAGTGGCACTATGTATGGCCAACAAGCCGGAGTTCACTATCTGCGCATCAACCTTGCTTGCACCCGTGAGACGCTCATTGAAGCGTTAAAACGCGTTGAAAGCGTGCTCCTTCCTTATATGGCTGACTAAGATTGGCTCATATCGCGGCTGAAACTATTTCGCGCTTCACCTATATATATAAGGTGAAGTGTAGCGAGTATTGAATCTATATAGAACGAATTAGGAGAAAAGAACAAAGAGATTCTCTCTCCATCTACTAAGGTTGGCAAAAGCATGCCAACCTTTTTATTTGTTTTTAAGTATGGCTGAGAGCACCCTTTCATGGTAAATACAACTCCATACTACCCTATCTTTCAGTTTTTAACCCTCCGTCCTATTGTTTTTCTTGTCAAAACATTGTATCTTTTGTCATGTAATACGTATTCCATCTGTATGTGGAAATAACATGATTTAATAAAAGAAAACTGATGAAAAATCTTTCTTTTATTTCGTTCAAAAAGCAACAAAAGAGCATCACATTGTTGTTCTTTTTATTGGCATTTCTGCCCCTATCCGCCCAGCAAGTTAACATCCATCACCTCAGCAATGGCATGACAGTATGGCTCAATCCCGACTCTACCGCCTCTAAATTCATGGGTTATGTCGTCGTGAAAGCAGGTGCAAGAGACTGTCCTAACACAGGAATTGCCCACTATTTTGAACACATTATGTTCAAAGGAACACAACAAATCGGCACAACAAACTATGCTAAGGAGAAGCCATTGCTTGATGAAATCAGTCATCAATACAATCTTCTCTCTCAAACAACCGACCCGAAACAGCGCACAACCATACAGCTACAAATCAACAAACTCAATCAGCAGGCAGCCAAATATGCCATTCCCAATGAGTTCTCTAAACTGCTTACACGCTATGGCTCAACTGCTATCAACGCCTATACCACCCTTGACGAGACCGTATATCATAGCGAGTGTGCCCCACAATATATAGCACAATGGTGCCAATTGAACAGTGAACGCTTTATCAACCCCGTGTTTCGACTCTTTCAAGGAGAACTTGAGACAGTATATGAAGAGAAGAATCGCGGCGAAGATAACTTCGGAGTGCAACTCATGGAGCATCTACAAGGCCAGGTGTTTAAGGGTAGTGGCTATGAGTTTCCAGTCATTGGAAGCACTGAAAACCTGAAAAACCCAAGACTTTCTGACATGGAAGCGTTTTATCAAAAATACTATGTTGCCAACAACATGGCATTGATTCTTTGTGGGAAATTCAAAGAAAAAGACGTCCTTCCGCTATTAGAAAAAGACCTTTGGACGTATTCATAACGGCCCAATTCCACAGCGTCAACCTATCAATTTGGCTGACTTTTTCACCCGAAAAAGACCATAAAAGTAAAGATCCCTTTCCCTTTGATTAAGGTCTCAGCACTGCTATTTCGTGGGCCAACTCCACGCAATCACGACTACACAGCCTTGCAAAATTGCTATGCGATTACTTTCCAACAGCAACGAAAGTGGACTCATTGATTCACTCGTCAGCCACCATTCCATCATGTATGGCATGGCAGCGAGTGAACAAATCTCTATGATGCGCGAAGTTGGTTTGATTGGTTTAGCCGCCGTACCCAACCTTCCTTTTGGTTCAAAACGCAAGGCTGAACGACTCTTGTGGCAGCAAATTAACAAACTAAAAGAGGGAGATTTCTCTACCGAAAGCTTTGAAGCAGCGAAAACCGAATATCAAAAGATGCAAGAACAACAGCTCGAAAACCTCCAGACGCGCATCACTTTGATGACTAACTGCTATCTAAACGGAATGAATTGGAACGACTATCTGCATCAGATTTCCATGCTCGCGACCTTGCAAAAGGATGATGTTGTGGCAGCATGTCGCCATTACTTCAACCAACATTACTTACTCCTTCATAAGAAATTTGGTAAGTATAAGAAGGATAAAAATCAGCAAACCACCTTACAAAGCAGTGGAAACCAACAACGAAAACAGCCAGTCTGACTATGCCAAAAGCATTGGAAAAAGACTCCTACTCCAACGCTAACTCCCCAGTTTATAAGCCTTGGTAAGGAGGTCACAACACGTCATCTTGGTCAGCAAGCTGACTTATATGTGACGGCAAATCCACAGAATAACATCTTCCATTTGAGGCTTTCCTGGTTGCAAAACTCACGTGAATCAACCGACTCATGGCATGTCTGATCTATTCAGTTTCTTAGGCACAACAACGCTCGACAAGCAAGCTTTTGCAAAAAGATTACAGGCCTTAGGCACAACACTTAGTGGCACTTACGACCTCAAAAAGCATGCGTATTGAACTCTCAGGCTATGAAAAGAATCTCGCCCCTCCATTCAATTGCTCGCCGATTTGCTGCAACATCCTAAGACAGACAAGAAATTTCTCTCGGTAATGCGAAAGGACGAACGTCTTGGAGACCAGTTCTTTGCTAAGGATATAAGCAGTGTTAGCAGTGCCGTTATGGACAAAATAGCGATGGGCGACAAAGCTTTTGGCTTACAAGATATGTCAAGAAGTGAACTGAAGAAACTGCAAGTGGCCGACATAGAAAGGCTATTTCAGGGCGGCACAAAAGGGAAACTCATCGTCACTTATAGTGGAAAGGCTAATCCAGACAGTCTTACTCACCTGCTGAATCCTATTATTCAAGAAACCAACAGAACAGATTTCACAGGCTATGATTACACAGTTCAGCAGCCCAAACGCCCCACTATATATCTCTATAACATGCCTGATGCACGCCAAACTATCGTTGGAACATACAATGTTTTGCCTGCACTTAACTCCGAAGAAAAAGCGAGCTCAGTTTGTCATTTGGGCGCGTTATTTCAGTAATGGAGGCCTAAACAGCGTGCTCTTCCGCGAGCTTCGTGACCTTCGTTCCTTAGTTTATACCTGCGGAGGATTGGCATATCAACAGGAATTTAAGGCCTATCAAGACCGCCCTATCGGCTATTTTACAACGGCAGGAACGCAAGCTGACAAGGCATTGACAACGCTTTTCGCTCATTGATAGCTTTATTAAGTAACATGCCCATCCATGCACAAGACTTGCAAAACGCACGTCAATCGGCCATGAATAACATTAATAATTCGCGCCCCACTTTCCGCGATCAACCCGGTTATGTGGCTGGAAACATCATGCGAGGCTATGCAGACGACCCGAACAAAGCCTACGTTCAAGCCATTAATCACACGACAAATGAGCAAGTCATTGACTACTATCGCCAGCACATTCAGCATGCTCCGCGCTCTTATTATGTCATTGGAAACCTTAAAGTTCTTGATAGAAAAGCGCTCGAACGCTATGGAACGGTAGTGGAACTAAAGAAAGAAGATATTCACAAATAAAAACAAATCCCATGATGGAAAACGAAGTAATCAAAGCCATTCGCGAGCGAAGAAGCATACGCCGCTTTACGAATGAGCAGATTAAAGACAACGAACTGCAAAACCATTCTCGAAGCCGGCACGTGGGCACCCACAGGAAAAGGGTTGCAAGATCCATGGATTGTGGCTGTTCAAAACGAGCAACAGTGCAACCAACTCCGCACAATGAACGCTACCATTATGGGCGTAAGTTCAGACCCTTACTATGGAGCACCGACCTTGATTCTTGTGTTTGCCTCGAAAGATTGGTACAACTAACACCCGCGACGGCAGTTTAGTTCTCGCCAACATGATGCTTGCAGCCCACGCCATTGGACTTGGAAGTTGTTGGATAAACCGTGAAGATGAGATGTTTGCAACGGCAGAAGGCAAGCTACTCATGCAGGAATGGGGACTTCCCGAAGGCTTAATCGGCATTGGAGCACTGGCGTTGGCTATCCGCTTCATGGCCAAAGAAGGTTAAAGAGAGGAAAAAGGACTACTATCGCATAGTGAAATAAAACACGGAATAACGCCTATCATTGGCTATACTGCGCGCGCCAGCCACGCAAAAGAACTCATTGCTCAACTCCAACGCTATTGTATGCCGCAAACGAAGTGTGGCAGATTATCGTGTGATTTGCCGTATTTGATGCGGGTGAAATGAGGCACTTTATAGCCTAAAATGGCACAAATCACCTGATGAGTTGCATGCTTCAACACCACGGGGGTTGCGCTTTCAAGCACAATCCACATCAAGCTGTGTGTTGGGACCCAAGTAAGAGTAGGCAATTTCATTGGGAGAAATATCATGATAGCAATGACACCACACACTGACAAAAGGAAGATGAAAAAGAAATGAATGTTTTGACCTTTCAAAAATCGGTAATATTGCACATTCAATACTATAGACTTCAAAAAGACAACGATGAAAAACGCGTGATAAGGTATTTTTACTTGCCTCTTTATCACATTCATTCTCCTGATTCTATGCACTGCACTCTGTAAAATATGGGAGGGAGAAGACTTGATTGGTACTTATTATGGTATCAATCTAAACGAACAATATACCCTTTGGACAGGAGATGCACAAGGAAAAGACTATAATATACAGGACAATGTGGCCTATGAAGAGATGCCTTCAGGGTATAGACTCCGTGCAAGTTGTAGGCAATTGTGTCATCGGTCATTGTTCAAAAGGATATTTTCTATTGGACATGACTGCACAACGATTGGCTTATTTTGCTGCAAAGCCCATTGGTAAAATACTGGAATAACGATTTAACCTTGATACCAGCACACGCTTATTATCAACAACGCACAAGAAATATTGACATCATTTGCGCTTTGTTGTTCCTGATTTCAACAGGAATGGTATGGTGGTGGATAGCAAAGCCCCTGCAAGCCTCAACACAATCTTGCATGAGAAAAGCCTTTGAGTGCTTACACCATTTAAGCTTTGTGTAAGCACCCAACACATGCTATGTGCCCAATCGCGGCAATGAGGGTGACCTGCCGACGACATTGTGAAAAAGTCCTTAATCTGTTTTCTCTTTTCAGCAAGTTGAAGTTCGTTTCTTTGCTTTTCAGCAGCAGAAAGTTCATGAACATCAGCTTTTTGCGCGTTGACTTAGTTCTGGATATTGGATTCGAGTGTGGTATATTGCCATCAAACGAGCAGTGATAAGTTTCTTCGCCAACGAGATATCACGGAACGTAATAGGACAATCGGTGAAGAAACCGGAGGCAACTTGGCCGTCAATTAGTTTGTTGACGAGTTGACTAATGCTCTCTTCGGTGTATTCATTCAATGAGCGTGAGGCGGCTTCTACCGTGTCGGCCATCATCAAAATGGCTTGTTCGCGCGTGAAAGGATTAGGTCCCGGATACGTAAACTTCTCCATATCAATATCTTCATCGGGATGTTCGTTCTTATATTTGATATAGAAATATTTTTGTGACTCCACGCCCGTGATGCGTCAATATGAAATCTTTGATGACGTTAGGCAAATTGTATTTCTCTGCCAACTTCACGCCTTCAGTGACATGACTGATAATAATCTTCGCACTTTCTTCGTATTTCATGTTGTCATGTGGATTCACTCCAGCTTGGTTTTCGGTAAAGAACACAGGGTTAGTCATCTTTCCTATGTCATGATATAGCGCCCCTGTACGTACTAACAAGCTATTAGCGCCGATGCAGTTGGCTATCTCTGCCGCCAAGTTTCCTACCGTAATAGAATGTTGGAACGTGCCCGGCGCAATCTCACTCAGGTCGCGTAACAAAACCAGTATTAGTATTTGAGAGTTCGATAAGCGTCACATTAGACACGAAACCAAAGGTTTTTTCGATGAGATACATCAGTGGATAGGCCAGCAACAGCAGCACTCCATTGACCAAGAAGTATACATACATGTCGCGATCAAGCTTCAACAGGTCATTGCTTTGCAGCAATTGGAGCGACACATAAACGGCAATGCTTCCGAGAGTAACCAGCAAACTGGTTTTAAACACTTGCGAACGACTTGACAATTCGCGTAGAGAGTAGATGGTAATCAAGCCTGCCACGAGTTGGATAATAATGAATTCATACTGGTATCTGACTGTAGCGGCACAGATAAGAATCATCACTGCATGGGTGATAAAGGCCGTTCGGGAATCCATAAACACACGAACGAAGATAGGAACCATCGTAAACGGCAACACATAGACACTGAAAATGCTGTGACTCATCATAAGCGATACGATGATAGGGAATACAGTCAGCATCGCATAGAGCATGAGAATGTTTCGCGATTTGAGGAAATAGTCCTTGCGGAATAAAGCAAGATAAATCGTGAAAAGCGTCACAAGCATGGTCACAAACAATAGTTGTCCGATGAGCGTATTAGTGATTTCAGCTTCGAAGCGTTGCGTCTTTGCATCTCACGCTCAAAAGAATTCAACACACGATAGGTGTAATCGTTGACAATCTCGCCTCTATCAATGATCTTTTGTCCACTCATCACCATGCCACTTGCAAGCGGAATGCTACTCAAAAGATCAGATTTCTCCGTGTCACTACGTTGTTTGTCATAAATCAAATTAGGCAAAACATAGTCTGTTAGATTGCAACGTTGCAAGATGGAAACGATAGGGAACTAAAGACGGATGGCGCAGAATTGCCTCATAAGCCGACATCGTTGAATAGAACTTTCCAGCGTTGGCACTCAATGCTTCCTTTCCATTCACAATACGAATCATGTGTGTTGTGTCAGGAGCGAGCCTATTATATTCGGGTGTAGACATGATTCCGTTGAGATAAAAGTTCATGCAAACGCATGGCAATTACATGCAACGTACCCGATGGTGTGCCTTCAATGCCAACACTAAAATCATGATAAAAGCTGCTTGAGTACTTTCTTTTCAACCGATGAATCATAATTATAATAGGGCTGGAAATACTTTCAAAACAGAGTCTTGTTCGGCTTTAACTGCCTCGTCAGACTTATATACAGGGAAGTCAAACTTAGCGATAAAAGACCCATACATCCATGGTTTCCCAATGTCATAACGTAGTTGTGCGCCCTTGTTTCGAGGCATAAAAACACGATAATCACCACCGTTATAGCAATTAGTGCCAGTCGAATGGCGATGTTTCGCCAGTTCTTATGTTTATATTTCTTAATATCGTCATATCATTCAATTTGAGTTTACTACGCGAAAATACTAAAAAATCTATCCAATACTCATATATATTAAATTTGTACAAAAATTAAGTCTCAAGATATGTCAGAAAGAAAAGTAAGAGTGCGCTTGCACCCAGTCCAACGGGTCCTTTGCACATCGGAGGAGTACGTACTGCCTTGTATAACTACCTCTTTGCACGTCAACACGGAGGTGATCTTGTCTTCAGAATCGAAGATACTGACTCGCATCGCTTTTGTTCCTGGCGCCGAAGAATACATCATAGAGTCATTCCGTTGGCTTGGAATTAAGTTTGATGAAGGCGTTAGTTTCGGTGGCAATCATGGCCCTTATCGACAGAGTGAGCGTCGAGAGATTTACAAACAATACGTTAAACAGCTGCTTGATGCAGGCAAGGCATACATTGCTTTCGATACTCCTGAGGAATTGGAAGCTAAGCGTGACGAGATAAAGAATTTCAATATGATGCTCATGACGCGTCTACAAAATGCGCAATTCTCTTACACTTTCCAAGGCCGAAGCTGACCAACTCATTGCTGATGGCAGTCAATATACTGTGCGTTTTCAAAGTAGAACCCGGCGTAGAAGTACACGTTTTCGATTTGATTCGCGGTGAAGTAATTGTCAAAAGTGACATCCTTGACGACAAGGTTCTATACAAAAAGTGCAGACGAACTGCCTACTTATCACTTGGCAAACATCGTAGATGACCACCCTAATGGAAATCACCACGCTCATCAGAGGCGAGGAATGGCTGCCCAGTGCGCCTTTACATGTGTTGCTTTATCAAGCATTTGGCTGGGAAGATACTATGCCTAAGTTTGCTCATCTGCCTCTACTTTTGAAACCAGAAGGCAAGGGTAAGCTCAGCAAACGTGATGGAGATCGACTCGGTTTCCCTGTATTCCCATTGGAATGGCATGATCCTAAGACTGCAGAAGTATCCTCTGGATACCGTGAAAGCGGTTATTTCCCAGAGGCAGTCGTTAACTTTTTGGCCCTGCTTGGATGGAATCCAGGTACCGAACAAGAACTATTTACCCTCGAAGAACTCGTAAAAAGCTTTCGACATTAGTAAGTGTTCACTCTCATGGGAGCGAAGTTCGATTATCATGAAAGGAATATGGTTCAACCACGAGTATATCCTCAAAAGAGTGATAAAGAGATAGCCGAGCTCTTCGCACCTATCGTTGCTAACAACGGCGTTGATGAGTCAATGGAGCTGCATTACGCAAGTCGTTCACATGATGAAAGACCGAGTTAGCTTCGTCAAAGAACTTTGGGAGCTTTGTTCTTTCTTCTTCATCGCACCATTAACTTATGATGAAAAAGACTGTAAAGAAACGTTGGAAAGAATATTCTGCACAACAAATGGCAGAATTGGCTGACGTACTTGAAGGCATAGAAGACTTCACTGTAGAAGGTCAAGCCTGTAGTCATGAACTGGGTAGAGCAAAAGCGGGCTACAAACTTGGTGATGTTATGAACGCATTCCGATTGACATTGGTCGGTATAGGCAAAGGACCTGGCATGTTTGATATCTCTGCTTTCCTTGGAAAAAGAAGAGACTTTTGAAACGCATACAGCAGAGCCATTGAAGTGTTGAAATAAGGCCGGCACAGCAAAGAATGCATTAATCTTCTAAATATCGTGTAGTAATATTGTCATCTACATATACTTGATTGGTGTAGCCATTGCAAGCTGCTTCAACAAGAAAGTCAAGAAGATGTGGGCCGGAGAAAGGCAAGCTCTCAAGGTTTTTACGAGAGAAAGTAGACCCCTAACGCTCTGTTATATCTGGTTCCATGTAGCTTCACTTGGTGAGTTCGAAACAGGGGCGTCCACTTATGGAATACCTGCGAAAGACTCACCCAGAATATAAGATTCTGCTCACATTCTTTTTCGCCTTCAGGGTATGAAGTGCGTAAGAACTAGCGAGAGGGAGCTGACATCATCTGCTATCTTCCTTTAGACACAATACGCAATGCACGACGCTTTCTTCGCGCGATAAAGCCCGTGATGGCCTTCTTCATTAAATACGAATTCTGCATAACTACTTACATATTCTGCAGCATCGCGGTATTCCTACCCTATAGTGTTAGCAGCATATTCCGTCCCGATCAGATTTTCTTCCAGTGGTATGGCAAGGGCTATGGCTGTGTTCTTAAATGCTTCACACACTCTTTGTGCAGAATATTGAGAGCAAAAACCTATTGGCCAAGCTTGACATTCGCAATGTAGAAGTCGTTGGCGACACGCGTTTCGACCGCGTATTGCAAATTAAAGAGGCCAGCAAACAACTGCCTATTGTCGAGAAATTCACTGAAAACACATCGAAAGTCTTTATTTCTGGCTCATCATGGCTACCCGATGAAGAGATATTTTTGAAGTATTTCAATCTTCATAAAGACTGAAACTCATCGTTGCCCCACACGTTATTGGTGAAGATCACCTGCACAGATCTTTGAACTCCTAGTGGTCGTCGTGGTTCGCACACTGAGGCCACTGAAGAGAATGTAAAAGATGCCGAAGTACTCATCATTGACTGCTTCGGACTCACTCTCTCGATTTATCATTACGGCACAATTTCACGTAGGGTGGTGGTTTCGGCGTGTCATTCATAATGTCTTAGAGGCTGCTGTATGGGATATTCCTGATTTTCGGGCCAAACAACAAACGATTCCAAGAAGCTCAAGGGCTTTGATAATGACTGGGGGCGGCTTTTGAAATCAATGATTATCAGAGCTTCTGTGACCTCATGATGCGCTTTTGAAACCGATGAAAAGTTCTGCAAACTTCAAAAGAAACATGCTGGAGAATTTGTGAAAGGGCGAGCTGGAGCAACTGAAAAATTATGGGAAGCCTTCCTTTATGAGCTTTCCAACTTTTATTGAGTTGATTTAGCAAAGACAAAGAACACCAAACACAGGCACTCAAGTGGCCTACCTACTTCTAATACAACGCAATCTTCCTCATCAAAACACATACTATGAACCTCAAAAGCTGTTTTTCATCCTTGCTTTTCGTCCTCAGTCTTTGCACTTTTGGCATGCAGTTCCACTGATACTCAATTCAAGAAATCAGTAAACAAGAGTTTGACGAAGCCTTCAAAGCAGTATCAAACCTATAACCTTGTGGCTGATACGATGGCAGTTGACAGTGCAACCGTACTCAAATCGTCAACAAAGTCAAGCAACATTATCACCAATGGAAGGCGCTTATAGACGTTTTTTCAAGTGGGAAAGATTCATAAAACAGGTGAATATATGGCCATTGTTGTGGGGGTAACAGGCGAACTTTTCATTCATCTCTTCAACAAAAACGCACAACTTATCCTCGTCGATAGCGTGTTAAACGATCGTCTTCCCATGGAATATCATGCCTATTCTAAGGATAGTCTCTGGGCTGGAGAAGACTGGTGGGAAGATGCAGAGAGCTTCCTTTGAAGCTTCTTGTACGGAAACATGAGGGTCCGGCAAAACTGAAAAACCATTCGTGTTATCAAAGATTCTACACGCTGTTTTCCACATGCTTGGGAGGCAAAAAGCATAGAAGAATTTAGTGACGTTTCATCTTTTGGGGTGCTGATAATACGCTCTATCTGATGTGCTATCGATATGAAAAAACCGAATAAACAGCATCACCAATCAACACCCAAAAGATAGTACTCGTCCTTATATTTACCTGAAAATAAAGATAAACGAGAATACAAATGCGTTTGCATCTTACCATGAATAGGGAGTAAAATGCAAACGCACATCATGATATGTTTTCAGCCTGTCATCCTGCTATAGTTGAACACTTACTTGCTTGGGATGATATTGGCTTCTGACTGCCATCGTTTTAATTCTTTATCCGACATACGCCGCATATAGGTGAAAAGCATCTGACGAGAGCCGTCTGAATGCACGAAAGGTGACTCGTAAAAACTAAGTTGTTGACTGTTCAACCATTCGCAAGAAAGCAGAGGTTGCGTTTCTCCTTTTATATAAACTTTCAAACCTTTTGCCGTCAGTCGACAGCTGTTTTGTATACGCTCGTCACTTTTCGGGGCCTTCCGCCCAATGCATCGCTATAGAAATAAGTCGTAACAGAGTCATTTGTGAAGTATAAATCAACCGGACTGACGCCTATCATGCCGTCATAAAAATTGTGATTTGTGATTTTTCCATTCTCCACGACATAGCTTACAACATGTTTCCACCCATGACCAACAATGAGTTTCTGCCAAATTGCCTCGTTCACTTGATAGATAGGAGGCTCTATACACGTAGTGGGAACATTTTCATCATCATCACTTGAACAGGCTGTTAGTCCCAGCACACACACCAAAAAGACCCAAAAAGAGAAGAAGAATCCTTTTTATTTGTTTTCATTTGTATTATGGTTTTTGCTTATCTATAAAATGCAAAGATACGGATATCCTTGCCTCATTTCAACAAGTTTTTTCCTTTTTTTGCTTATCAGCGCATTAAATATGATGCTCAATGTGATATAACCCACGCGATAATGCAGCAGAAACAAGGCCTTACGCCCTACCCCATGCCTTCCCCATTTCATAGCCCTCAACAGACAGCGACCTATGGTTCCATAAAAAGAGAGCCAGTAGTTTAACCTCACAATGGCGCAGGTTATTTGAGGGCTGATTAGAGAGGATGACTCGGTTAATAAAAACAATGCAAAATGAATTAAAGCAAATTACCTCACAATTCATACCATTTCACCGCATGAAATGAACCAGATTACCGCGTAAAATGAGGGTAAATTGCAGCGTAAAATGAGCCAGATTATAACATGGCATAAAATCCCATTAGTTTGCAACACACACATCAACGCCATCGGTGTTACGCTTTCTAAGCGTAATTTATTATTTATAAAATCATGAACACATTTGAAAACAACCATAACACTCATGGCATGACGCGATAACCATAGCCAATCCACAAGAAAAACATATAAAAATTGCAAGAGAATAAAATATTGATTAAATTTGCAACACATTGACTTTTCTACGTCCATTCAATGCAAAATGTATTCACTTGACTAACAATAAATCAACAAACAAAAACGCTATTCAACGAACGAAGGATTTGTGATTTTTCGCTGAGTAACAAGAAAATGACGACGTAAAAAGAATGATAATTTGACGCTCTAAACGTAAAAAGATTTATTCATCACCATTCAACCATAAGGATAAATATGAGAAAATGCCTGATTTTCTGCATGATGATAGTGTGTTCCACTATGCTAAATGCGCAAGAACAAGCATCAAAAACCAAGCGCATTACAAACATTGCAGTTGGTCTAAACCATCATTATGACTCATTACTCAATAGTCGTTTGAACGTTGGTCTTGTCAGTGAAGTGGACAGTTTGCGCGGTTTTGCAGGTGGGATTGCTTTATGGTGGTATTCGACATGACGCTCATGGAGCACTCATTTCAGGGCTTGCCAATGCCTCGCATGCCTTAAAAGGTGTTCAGATAGCAGGCTTTACGAATCTTGTTTTCACACCGCTTCGTGGATTGCAACTCAGTGCTTTCACCAATACGGCAATGGGAATGAATGGCGGTTTGCAGCTAACAGGATTATCAAACATTACCGCTGGTGATACACGCGGAGTGCAAAATAGCCGCTACAACTATGCCGACACACTACGAGGAACGCAGATTGGTCTCATCAACGCAGCGGCTTATCGGCCGAAAGGTGTGCAGATTGGCTTCTTAAACTATTCGCGTGATGCACAGACTCGGCGCTACGGACTCATTAATCTCTCGCCCGAAACACGCGTAGATTACATGCTTTTTGGTGGTACTTCATCGAAAAATCAACGCAGCATTAGGGTTTAAGAACAAGACAAGCTATCGCATTTTTAGGCTTTGGTACGCATTATATGGGCTTCAACAGCGAGTTCTCTGGCGACATATTTTTATCGTTTTTGGACAATATATTCCCCTGTCATCTAAGTGGGCGTTGAGTGGCGATTTAGGGATTATATTTCATTGAGATTGCAAAGAAAAAGACCATAGAAGGACCGCGTCATCTGTATTCTTTGCAAGCACATCTCAACTTGGATTATCAAATCAACTCTGTGGTAGGAGCTTATGTTTCGACTGGTTATGGCACCACACGCTACTATGGTTCGCACGAAAACTACCGCAGTAGACCGATGATTGAGGCTGGAATTACATTACACTATGATCGTAACCATGAGGCCGAAACAAAGTGGATTGACGAGAAAATACGTGACTATAACTTCCAAATGCGCCTACTTGAACAAGCAAAGAGTGATAGTTTGTTTCGCTTTTCCGACCATAACTATACGCAACAACGCTGGGGAAATGCACTCGCGGGCGTGGTGGGAATCAATGTTTTCGTGCATTGTTTTGACTCGCTTTGTCTTGCGTCGCGACTTCGCCAAAACCACTTTGAACACTACATGGAATAATTTTAGACACGCTTTTGTGTGGGATAACGATAACTTCAAAACGAATCTGTTTGCTCATCCCTATCATGGCAACCTCTATTTCAACTCGGCTCGCAGCAATGGATTTAGCTTTTGGCAGAGTGTTCCCTTTACCATTGGGGGCAGTATGATGTGGGAATTCTTCGGAGAAAAAGAGCCTCCAGCCCTCAACGACATGTTAGCCACGAGCTTTGGTGGCGTTGCAATAGGAGAAGTTTTCCATCGAGTTTCCGCCCTCATCCTTAATGATCGTGCCCACGGAACAAACAGATTGTTTCGCGAAATGGCTGCAACCATCATCAATCCTATGCAGGGATTGAAACGTATTCTCAATGGAGATGCATGGCGAACTCGCAATAAAAACTTCCTCTATCATGACTTTTTCAGAGATTCCTGTAGAGCTTTTTGATGAGTGTAGGTGACCGATATCTGGCTGACAATGGTACGATATTCCGCGGTGAACACCAACCTTTCGTGACGTTTAGCCTACGTTGATGGTGATCCCTTTAACCAAAAATACATCCTCTCCTTACGATTACTTCACTGCAAATATTGCTATGGGATTCACAGGCAATCAACCTTTTGTGCATGGTTTTCACCTTACAGGAAGACTATGGAGCAAGCTGGTTTATGATGGGAAAAGAAGGCCAAACACTTTGTGGAATCTTTCAACACTTCAACTATTATGACTCACAACCTGTGAAAGATGGTAGTTCTCAAATTCCTTTATCGCATATCAGAAGCTGCAGCAATTGGACCGGGAATGATTTGGAGATTCCTGAGATTGGCAATAAAAATAAGTTAGAACAGAGTGTATTTGCAGACTTAATACTCCTTGGTGGGACTAAAAGCGACTATTATTCTTTTATAGATCGCGACTATAATATGGGCTCGGGATATAGCTTTAAGAGTCGAACGGAGATGACTTTTCCTTATCTTGGTCGGCTAAGTCTAAACCTTGACTACTATAGAATCTATACATGGAAGGGCTATGAAAATAAGAATTACACGACCATAGACCCGCTCTATCTAAATGCACAGGGGGATAAGAGCAATGCAGAACTAATGGTTGTCAACCCCGTTCTATTGATTCAGATGAAACATAACTGGGGAATGGAGCTGTCAAGTAACTTCTATATGCGCAAAACGCGCTATGCCTATCATGACAATGTGGCTACACGCACGTTTGAATTTAGGGCAGGTTTGGTCTATAGATTCTAAGAAACACAGACTAAAGATAGGCTTCCTGCAAGTGTCTTAGAATGCCATTAACAGTTCATTTCTTATGGATTGATTGCCTTTGTGTATGTAACAGCAAGACATAAGGACATAAAAAAAGTCGTTCATAAAGGGGTTTGCCTCTATGAACGACTTTTCATTAGAAAACTTTTCAGTTTTTTTGTGCTCCACTTTTGCAGGTGATAGCACTATCTTCTTTAGAAGCTGATGTCGACACCAGCACCAAACACGTTGTTGTTTCGTGTGAAATCAGCCTTATAAGGAAGTATCGTTCTGTTTAAGTTTTCAGTCTTATCACCATTGAAATGGCTATAGAAAGTGTGGAAATAAGCCACATTCAAGTCAATCTTTTTACTTAAATGAATGCATGCACCCACACCAACTGAGTTTGAATTGGCCACAAATGACTTGTCATCCATATATTCTTTGGTCAATCCATAGCTTGTGTTCTGCCAGCCAGCACTAACAGTAATGGTCTTTGTTGCATCAAATTCAACGCCTGCATTCCATTCCATCGTACCGCGTTTGAGTTTATCCTCGCGGTGTTGATAGGCAGTTGCCTGCTTGTCGAAAAAGTAATGGAAGCCTGCATTGATGCGCAATGCATCGACAGGAGAGTAACCTGCACCGATAGCGAGATAGGCAGGGATGTCTGCAGCGACCTTTTTCCGTCGGCAAACTCACCAGTTGCCTCATCAATCTTTTGGTCGAATTGCTCCTTTATGCCTTTCATTGCACCTAAAACAGTAGGATTTGTGAGCACGGCTTGAGCCTGAGCAGGAGTCATTCCCTTTTGAACGAACATCACACCTAAGGTTTGTGGGAGGTTACCTATACTTGGAAGTTGATTCACTGCTTCATTCTTTAGGGCGCATCGCGTTTTGAATTCATACTTCATTGCAAAGTTCCAACGACCCGTTTTATAGTCAATTTCCCAACACAGGGAGTAAAGCCAACACCAGATTGATCGCAGTTTAACTCAATGTTAGCAGAGCCAGTTTTTCGTTGCATCGAGCATGGTATAAAGAGGTACGTGCCTCACTTTGATGTTGCGAACGTAGCCATAATAGTTGCTCAAAGCATATACTCCACGTACTCCAGCAAAGGCACTTAACTCGGGCAATACACGGTAAGCAGCACCTAAAGAGAAGCTATAATAATACTGACGGCCACGCATATAGCTGTCGAAGCTATAGCCTTTCTTTCCAAACATGGCTGGTGAGGTGAGACCAAGTGCACCATGTGAGGCACCATCTAAAGCCTGAGCCAAACCTGTTACGCCCATAGCGGTTTCACCAACTATCTTTTCAAACGAGCCAAGTCCATTGTCAAGGTGCACTTTCCCGCCTCCACCTGTGATGCCAAACATCGCTTGGAAAGAGAACTTTTTCCAGTTATAAGCAGCCTGAATTGATGGTAATACGGGGGCGAATGCTGTTCCTTTGAATTGTCGAGTAGTAGAGTTGTTGTTCTGATTCAAGGCATAAAGCGGGAACTCATTATTGATAATACGACTCTGAAACACAAGTTGCCAGTTCAAAGAAAGATGCAAACCATCTTTTAAAAAGGCTACACCGGCTGGATTAGAATACACTCCATCAATACCAATAGAAGCCTCACGACTTAACATTCTGTTGAAAGCAACATTCTGATTTGTGTTGGTCAGCAGTCCACCTGCCCATGATGCTTGCGATGAAAAGATAGCAAGCGCGATAAAACTAAATTTTTAATTTATTCATCTTTATAAACCTTAATGCAATTCTGTCGCAAAAGGTATTTAGATTGTTCTTTATGTCAACAAATCTCCCGATATATTTAATTTGTGTTAACATTAAAAGGCGAATTTTCTGCACATTTCTTATTTTTGTGCAATAAAATTGCGCATTTCACGAAACTTTGTGCAATAAAAATTATAACTATTCTGATGGGGAATCTACTATCAGTTGATATAAATTTATCGCAAAAAGCAGGTTCTATACAATAAAAAAATAAATTAAAGATGTTGGTCTTTTACACTGGATCAACATCATAATAAATATGTAAGGCGGCATAACGCTTGTCTTGCATCATCTGCTTTTTGAACGTAACGAAGCACTTCACGCACGTTTTTGATCAATTCCATTCTCAAGTTTAATGATAATCTTACGGATATGCATTGTCTTTACGCGTGCAATCGCAGGCTTATCTGGCCCCAAGTATACGATCAGAAAAGTATTGACGCAGGCGACTTCCCATTTCTAATGCTGCTGTCTCTACTATCTCATTTTTGTTATGTTTGAGGTAAACATAAACCAAATGAAAAGAAAGGTGGGTAATGAAACAGGGCACGTTCATCAAGTAAATCCGCACAAAAACGATTTGAAATCATGCGCTACAACCTGCCTGATTATAGGCAAGTCAGCACTCTTTGTCTGCAGAATCACAAGTCCTTGTCGCCCCTTTCGGCCCGCACGCCCACTCACTTGACTCATCATCATGAATGCATGCTCATAGGCACGAAAGTCGGGATAGTTCATCATTGCATCAGCATCGAGTATCCCTACAACGCTAACATTGTCGAAATCAAGGCCTTTACTAATCATCTGAGTGCCTATAAGTATGTTCGTTCTTCCTGCTGAAAAGTCAGCAATAATACGCTCATAAGCATTCCGTGTGTGTGTGGTGTCGAGATCCATACGCGCCACCCTGTGCTTCAGGAAAGAGCTCTCGAACCTGATTTTCAATCTTTTCTGTGCCATAACCCCTACTGACAAGTTTCTCACTTCCACACTGAGGGCACTTTGTAGGCATGCTATACGTGAAGCCACAATAGTGACATGAGAGCATATTTAGATTCTTATGAACCGTCAAAGTGACATCACAATTCAGTGCACTTTGGCACCCAACCACTCTGTACACTCTATTCTTGGTGCAAAAACCACGCCGATTTTGAAACAAAATTACTTGCTTTTCCATCTTGCAAAGCATTGCCAATCGCTTGCAAAAGTCGTGGCGAAAACAGACCTTGCATCATCTTTCTATGCTGCAAATCTTTACATCTACCACATCAATCTGAGGCAGTTCTATCCCTTAAAGCGTGTAGAAAGCGTCACGAGTCCATACTTTCCTTGCTGTGCATTGTAGTAACTTTCCATCGAAGGAGTGGCAGTTCCCAACAAGGTTTTTAGCCTTATAAAGCGATGCTAACACGACAGCTGAGCTTCTGGCATGATAGCGCGGAGAGGGCTCTTGCTGCTTAAAACTCGTCTCATGTTCCTCATCAATGATAACCAATCCAAGCTTCTGAAAGGGCAGAAAGACAGCACTGCGCGCCCCAAAGCACAACATCATAGGGGAGCATTGGAAAGCTGTTTTGTTCCATATTTCACACGTTCGGCATCGCTATATTTAGAATGATAGATGCCCAATCGATTTCAAAGACCTTCTTCAACCGACTCGTTATCTGCACAGTTAAGGCGATTTCTGGCAAGAGATAAAGCACTTGCTTGCCCCGATCGAGTGCCTGTTGAATGAGATGAATATAGATTTCTGTCTTACCACTTGATGTTACACCATGCAAAAAGCACTACATTCTTCTCAGCAAACTGCTCATTTATCGAGTTAAAAGCTTCTGTTTGAGCTTCGTTCAACGGCTTCATCAACTCTGGATGTGCCTCTTCTGAAGTATTCAAACGCCCCACCTCCTTCTGATAAAGCACAAGCATCCGCGATCAACTCAATGCTTTAATGACTGCCAACGATGTGTTTGTGGCATTCATCAACGCTTCACGTGTCAACTCAACCGGCTGTTGTTGAGGCGCATCGCCATGGAGTGTATCCCAATGAGAGAGTGAAAGAAAACCCTCAAAAACCTTTTGTTGTTTCGTGGCACGCGCCAAAAGATTCAATGCAACATGCAATGTCTGCTCATTACGATAGGCAGAACCCAGCGTAATATACGTCTCTGTCTTCGGTCGATAGCCTTCTTCCGCCTTTCAATCCCGAGGGCAATGCAGCCTTATAGATATCTCCCAACGGCGAGAGATAATAGTCTGAAATCCATTGCCAAAGCCTCATTTGCTGCGGAAGCAATATGGGACGCTGATCAACAACCTCTATGATAGGCTTCACTTCAAATGCAGGCGGCTCGTCAACAAGGCGCATCACGATGCCAATATAATGCTTTGATTTACCCAACGGCACGAGCACACGACCTCCCACCCTGTACACTTGCCACTTGTTTTTCGGCAACTGAATAGGTGAACAGCCCGTCTAAGGGCAACGGAAGAACCACTTCTACGAATTTCATGCGCCTGCAAAGATAAATAAAATAATAGAGAATCTGATAAAACACCCAAGGAAAAAGCAAACCCTCACGGAGTTAACTCCAAAGGCAAAAAATGCTCATAACTCAGGCAGCACTATCTATGAAGAGAACGCTTTCACGCAACCTCTCAGTCCCTTATTGTCAAAAGTATTCTTAAAAAAACACCCTTAATTTTCTCTGAAATAGGAAAAATAGAGCCTCAAAAATACCTCTTTCCACCCCCAAACCAAGATAAAGTCCAACTCCATAATATGATATTGCTCAACAAAAACATGCCAAATCACGCTGCAATCTCATGCAAACAGAAGCATAAAAAGCATGAAATCACAACGTCATTTAACGCGAATAGCTCGCTATTTTAACCAATACTCTCATTAATATTGCACCCTATTGTCTCTCAATATTCGTAAATTACTGGCCTTCGTAGCCTTATCTTTCATCATTTTTCGCCCCCTGTAGGCTATAAAAAAACAAGTTTCATTAAAAACACACGAGCACTTTGTTAAGAAGTTTTAGGAAAACTAACCTCTCAAAAAATATCATTGATACTTTCCGCGATATTCACTCTCATATCATCTAAGCAAAAGACTAATTTCAAACTATTTCGCTACAGCTAATATCGTCATCTATGGCAAATTGGCTAAAGTTAAGAACTGGGGTGTAGACTGAGCTATGGACTATGGCAAGAAGATTACAAAGCACTTGTCTGTTGAATTCCGTGGAACCTTCACGTTTGCACACAATAATGTGCTCGAATATGATGAAGCATCTGACACCCGTCCAGCGCATTGCTAGGCGGGAAGAAGCTTGAATACCTACCTCGGTTACGTTGCAGATGGCCGCTGTATCGATGCCGCTGTCATAGCACATAGCTCGAAATCAACACTGGTTAACATCACAATAGCTTCTGGTGACGTAAAGTATAAAGATCAACCCGATCAATATGGCGAATACGATGGGAAGATTGATGCCAACGACCACGTACAGATTAGACATCAATATGTTCCAGGAATCATCTATAGTTTTGGCCCTTCAATCGCTTATAAAAAAGTGGTATCTCACGTTTTTCTTCCAAGGTCAGGCCTATGTTAGCCTCATTATGAACAGCTTTGAGCCTTTCGGTACCCAGAGCTAAAACAACGTTTCAAAGTGGATTGCAAATGATTATTGAAAAAGATAACAAGAATCCTAACGCACCTTACACTCGTTTGACTAAGTATAACAATTATAATAATATGTAATGGTCATCTTATTGGCCTCGCAATGCAATCTTCTTACGTTTAAAAACCTTGAAGTGGACTATCGATTCAAGTTTGGTCGTATCTATGTCAGCGCTAAATTACCTTAATATTGTGCCTGATGAAAATGCCACAGAGAAAGACTCTTACGCCGACAAAAGATAAGGCTGAAAAAGTATTTTTATTCTTGTATGGCTATCTACCACAATACAACATTGCTCACAAAACACTTGATTAGTTCACAGGTGACGAGATTGTTTCGGCATTTGAACATGAGACTTTCATCGTCTTTCCTAAAAGGAAACTTTACAGCCTGCAATCCCGTTATTTCGTATTGGAATCCATTCTTCCAAAAGAATTTGCCAGTGTTATATGTTCTTAGACGTTATCAATAAGACACCAGATTTAGATGATGCGCTCAAAACCGACTACAAAGCGCAAATCACTTTCCTTATCGGCTACTACCATTATCTATTAACGCGCTGTTATGGTTCAATCATTTGATGAATGGAACGTCTGACTTTGAAGCGCCAGTCTCTGAATATGCTCACAGAAGTCCACTATGATAGTGTGTAGAATAGATATGTAACAAGTTTGATAAAGCAGCCAAAAAACCATCCTGCAACACGTCCACAAATATAACATGAACTGGCTACAAACGTTGCAGCGAAAGCGCTTAAAGCAAAGATATTGCATATGAAGCTTCACCACTCTTCAATGAATAGGCAACAACTCCTTTCAAAAACATGAAAGATTCCGATGATGGTGCTCCATTCATGCCTACTACTTATGAAGTAAAAATGGGAAAAAGGGCTCATGATGCCATGAAGAAAGTTATCGATTTAGCAGAGAGTAATGGGTATCATCTTTATACAAAAAACAAGACTATTTTATTGGAGATGTCAACAAGAATCAATATCCAGAAGCAGGTGCAAACCGCTGTTTGCGATTGCTATCTTTAGACTCCCAAGAGGTAAATCTATAAATTCTATTTGCCGAAACATGTGGAGAGGCTTGATATGGTGTACAAAACAAGTCTATGCCTTTCACGAATTCAGATTCTGCATGGAATGGAATCTGCCTCACATAAACCATACTTAATCGATTCTATACAAAGAATGGATTGCCTTAGGACGGGGATCCTGAATACAAAGACATAGATAAACTACAGGTTGTTATTATCGATAGTGCTTATAGTGACGAAGGAAAGCCTAATGAAAAAACTATTGCTTCTAACTTAAATCACGAACCTCGTTACGATGCTTGGGCCGCTTTCCAAGTGCGGTTACTATGGGGTTCAGAACAATCCAACCAATCCTACTTACACAAAGAGCAATGGACAAAATAACACTACAGACTCTCGACTCGTTTATAACTTTCTTCTTGGCAACAATTATAACCGTAGAACTGTCTCACAACGATGTCTGGAGAACTACCCTCCAGATGGATTCTTCAACAAATAGTTCGTGAATTCAATACAGTTGTAGCTTCTTCAGGAGATTGGGTCACGTGAATATGCCCCTTCCCTGTTACACGTTTGGCCAATCTTTATTTGGGGTATGCAGAAGCTTGTGTAGAAACTAGTAACTTACAAACAGCAAAAACCCTATCTGAACAAAGTTCGTACACGTACACGAATCCCCATTATTGAGACTTCATAGGTATCAACTGGTAAAGCACTTGACCAAGCTCTACTTCGTCAGTTCGTAAGAGAAGAACGCATGGCTTAGTTCTATCTTGAGTGTTAGAACTTCTGGGATATACATCGTTGGATGTTAGATGAGAAGTATTTCATTGTAAAAAGCAAAGGAACTTAACATTGATGCAACAACCATAGAAGAACAAGCTACCCTCAAAGATATTCAGTTTGAACGCAAGTTTGAAGCTCCGACACAATATTTTTTACCCATTCCTATTGACGATATCAATAAGAACCCTACTTAGTTAATAACTCTGGCTATACAGGGAAACCATTGAAACAAAACCAATCAATCAGAAAACTCTATAAAAAATAAGAATCACCAGTATCAGACTATGCATATCTGTACTACTCTTCAGTGCATGCGCAGATAATAACGGCAAAGGTGTAACGCCAACAAATATCGATGTACAAACACTAACCTATGATAAACGACCTGGAGGTATAGTTATTCGTTGAACAATCCCTGAGAATCCAACATACAAATATACAAAATGACCTATCAGGTTCCTGGTGAAGAAGCAAAAAGAATACACTTAGCCAGTATTTACTGCAACTCTGTCGTCATCAACAATCTCTTGGAAAAATATGGTGAAATTACCTATCAACTTCTGCCTGTTTCATCAACTGGTTACGAAGGGAGTGTGACAACGCTTATTGCTCTGGCTGGACCTGCGAAGAAAATAATCATAGGAACGTATAAAGACGATTTCGATACCAATCACGTTTGGACGAACAATCCAGAACTGTCAGGAGGTCCTCTATCCGCACTCATTGATAGTAACGAAAACAACTTCTTTCACATAAGTTGACAGGTGCCTAAGCCATTCCCTCACTACATTGTGTTCGACCTTGGCACGCCACATAAGGCACTATAATTCCGTTATATGTGTCATAATGGAGGTTGACCTGACAGCCCACGCGAGTTAGACGTACTAGTAAGTAACACAGATATCAACAACGAAGCAACCTACACCAACGAAATAGGAACAACAAATTTAGCAACGTTTACCAACCTTCCGAATGGTTTACACGCTGTGTATGAGACGAGTCACACGGCTAAAAGTAAAACAACATTCCGCTATATATGGTTCAAAATCAAGTCCGCTACCAATAATCAGAAATGGATTGCATTGGCAGAATGGTAAGTTTTTCAAGATCTGAGAGAAAGTCATCGACCCAAAAACTTGATGAGACTACTATCATAGAATACAAAAACACATCCTTAAAATCCCTGCATCCTATCATGGATTGTAGGGATTTTTATTTATGTCGTTATACTCTAACTTTATCAAACTTCTCATGTTCAATCCTTATACGCCTCACTTCGCTTCATGCTTCCCGTCAAATTATACAACGATATCATTCACTCTATGCACTAATTTCAATCTAATTGCAACCTTATTCATTTTCAATCTTTTATGCATTCGTACAATCAATTATTGATACTCCTCATCTATAAGTGTTAAAATGCAAGACACTTTATCATCAATAATCTCTACTATTAAACAACTTCAACATAAATTACAAAAGAAAAATATCTGAATTATCTATATTCTATCATAACATTATACCTCCAACTAAATTCTATCATATAATTATTTCAAGAGAGACCAATTAAAAATAAAAGCTGAAATTTCTATTGAAACTCAGCTTCTGTTAATATTTTTCAAAAATCCTTCACGATAAAAATCATTGAAACGATTGGTATCCTTCATTCTGTTTCAAATGCTTATTTCGTTGCATTTCGTTGAGAGATATGGGCCAAAAGTAAATCACTTTGTTTAATTATAGCACCAGCACCATTTTTAGCTCCTATTAAATCTACATAATGTACCTCTCCACTTCGCAAAGTATTTGAGATCACAGAATTTTTCCTGTTCGTGCACAATCGTCCCAGATTTTCATCTCAAGAGGAAAATTCACGTAGACGTTCTGTCCAGCATGCTTCAATAAATTCTTGTTTTGACATAGTTAATAAACTTGTAGAGACTGCAGATACACTGCCTCCTATAGCACGGCTCTTTACAAGAGCTAAATAGTTTGCAGCTTCGGAAGTAACACCATGTGTTTGAGCAATAGCCCTCAGCCGCATCGAGTAATGTTTCTGCATAACGATAGATATTCCAATCTTTCGTACCCCGTCCTGTTGTCAAATTTGCATTTTTCATCAAAGAAATACCAGCAACCCTATCTGGTCAAAAATATGAAGGATTGCTTGGTAAAAACATGATTACCTACTGGCATTATCCATTCTTTTCCATTAACAGGATTAATATAAGATGTCGCAAAGAACTGCTTTTCTTGGCACGAAGATCATCAACTGTATATATATTTAATCATCCCGATTGGTCCAAATACTCTTTCATAGATAGAATATCTATTAAAAACACCCGTAGCTGAAGACGTAAAAGGCATATGTAGGCCTCAATTAGATGTTGAAATGGAATTATCAAACTCCTGAGCATAAATTATCTCTGGGAGATCATCAGTCGTACGGAGCTTATTATAAGCACTATTTAATCCTCGATCATCGTTTTCCGTTAGACTATATAATCCAGAATTTATAATATCCTTCGCACTTATTAAAAGCCTTCTGATAGTTCTTTGTATACATATAAACATCTGTAAGTCCCATCTCTGCAACATATTTAGTAATACGATGTGATGAACCTTGCCAAGTAGCAACAGGTAGTTTATTAACAGCATCAATAAGATCAAGTTCTATTTGTTCCAATACTTTTGACTTAGATGTTCGTGCAAGTTGCATTTGCTGAGACGCACTATAATATGCTTCTGTTGTCAACGGGAACATCTCCGAAAACCTTTACAAGCATATAATAATTCATTGCACGGAAAAAATTTAGCTTCAGCTTCATATCGTACTTTCATACTCATGAGATTTGAACATCTTCATCATTAATATTATTAATAACACTATTAGCTATATTAATACTCCTATAACAATCATCCCAAACACCATCCATAACACCTGAAACAGTATTAGTTTCTGCTTGTCGTGTTAATTCACGAGCGAATTTACAAACTTGTTCCTGTCCTTCATAAGAATTACGGAAATAACCTGTAAGCATTGATGTTATTGTACCAAAAGGACCCATGTACGCACTATGGCATTGGAATATTGATGTATAAAAACCAGAACGATATAAAAATATTAACCTGGCCACCAAAATGCTGTTCTGTTCTATTAAAATCTTTTTGTTAAAAATCGATTCAGGTTTTTCATCTAACCAATCATTACACGAACAGAATAGAAGTGAAAAATATATAGAAATTATAAATATCTTTTTCATATTATATATCATTTATTTTAATTAGAATGTTAAATTTATTCCAAATGTATAAGTTCTGGAACGGGGATAAGAATAAAAAGTCATATTTTGTCCAAATTGATCACCATGAGACGAAGATTCTGGGTCATAACCATTAAACTTTTTAGAGGTCAATAATGCAAGGTTATTGCCACTGAGGTAAATACGCAATGCTCCTACACCTATATTATGACAAAAAAAGAAGCAGGGAATGAATAGCCTAATTGTAACAAATTAAGACGAAGGTATGAACCATTGCAAACCCATCCAGAATCAATTGTTGTATCTTGTCCTGCATGCCCAGAGTTGCACAGACGTATCATTTGTTCCATTGTATTAGGGTTAGACCCATCGTATGCATCGTAAAGAATGTTTTTAGACCATTGGTTATACCAAAACGATCATAAACAGGATGATAGAACTGCTGCATTGTTTGTACTCCCATCACAAACTGCCAATCCACTGTAAAATCAAATCCTTTATAATTAAATGTATTTGAGAAATCACCAGTCCAATCAGGGAATACCTTTTACCAATGATTTCTTTCTTTACTGAACGATTAGGCCGACCTACCTGGCTTAATGAATATCTTGGAGAACCGATTTGAGCTGTAGAACAAAGTCCATTATCTACATCATCTTGTGTCCATTTCACATGCTGTTGCATTTCTTTTGTTATAACACCATATCGGCGGTAACCATAAAAAAACTTCCCATACTTTCACCTACTCTAAGAATAGCTTCAGAACCTCCTACCCAGCCCATAAGCTCTATATCTTCATCATTTTCGCCAAGATGGATAACTTCATTTTTATTATAATTCATGTTCAATGAAAGTTGCCATGAGAAATCTTTCCTATGAATAGGGAAGGCAGATACCATCATATCAAGACCAGTATTTCTAACAGATCCAATATTTTTATATTGACTCCTAAAACCAGTCGAATGAGGAACAGGGCAATCTAGCAATAAATCTATAGTTTTTTAGAATAATAAGAAATATCAAAATTGAGATGGTTGTCCAAGAGACCAAGTTCGAAACCGACATCCCATTCCAGTCTTCTCCCATTTAAGATTAGGATTCTCTAAAGAACTTAAATACATATATGACGCACGTTTCTCATCAAGAAGAAGTGTTCCAGCACTAGTACGTGCTAATGAGTTATAAGTACCAATTTCAGAATTACCAGTTAGTCCATAGCTTGTATGTAATTTTTAGATTACTTATCCATGTTAGTGACTTTAGAAATCTTTCTTCAGAAGCAATCCAGGCTAAACCTATAGAAGGGAAAAAGCATATTTATTATTTCTTCCAAACTTAGAAGACCCGTCATAACGACCTGTTGCTGTTATAGAATAACGGTCCTTATATGTGTATGCTAATCGAAGGAAATAAGAGTTCATGCGCCACCTATCTACATTTGAAGAAGGAGCTTGAGGATTGGTACCCACTCCCATATTTTTGTCTTCATAAAAATCGTTCGAAAAGCCTTCTGTAACAGTACCATTACTTCTTGTTGTTTGCTCCGTCCAAGAAAGTCCAAACATTGAATTAAAACGATGATTATGTAAAGTCTTTTGATATGTTAGATATGTTTCTTCTTGCCAATACAACCGGTTAGTATGATAATATTCTGCACGACCATTTGGCATTGAGATGTTGTTAAGTGTTGTAGCTGCATAACGAGCGATTATCAATACCATGCCAATCAATGCCATATTGGGTCTTTAAATCAAGACCAGGAGAAAGATGAAATGTAAAAGCTGCATTACCAAAAATTTGAGTATTATAATACATCCGTTTCTGTTGTTCAAGAATCATAACAGGATTTGACATTCCTTCGAAACCAAATCTGTCTGACATTTTTGATGGAGAAGTTGATGTTGTATAGTTTCCGTGTCAACTTCACGTAATGGTAGCCATGGCAACATTTCTATCATTGTTCGGCGTGCTTCTTGGCCTCCACCATCAAAAATCCGTAAAACGTCCCCACATATGATTCACAGAAATATTAACATTAGTAGATAACCATTTGTAAGGATTTGCATCATACGTTAACTTTCCATTTACACGTTTATTCCATGTGTATTTCATTAATCCTTGATAGTCAGAATAGTTCAAGAAAGCACCTATATTTGAATCTCTTCCTCCTTGCTGAATATTTAATTGATGATTATGAGAGATTGTAGTTCGCGTGGCTTCTTTTTGCCAATCTGTATTATACAGAGGTAAACCTTTTGAATCAAAATATCTGTTATCATTAAACCAATCTGTCCTGTTCAAAGACCAATTCATTCCATTATAGGTATTTTTCATTCTCCAGGCCTTTCATAAATGCATTACACCACTCTTGTGCATCTAAAGTTTGCATCTTCCGAGCCATTGTTCCCATGCGAATAGAACCTTGATAACTAACTTTTGTCCCATTTTCGTTTTTTAATCCACGTTTTGTTGTCACCATTATGACACCATTTGCTCCTCTTGCTCCATAAATCGCAGTTGCAGATGCATCTTTTAATACTTCTATAGACTCTATATCATTAGGATTTATAAGAGCAAAATTTGACATGACTACACCATCCACAACATATAAAAGGGTCTGAATTTGCATTAATTGTTGACATTCCTCGGATAATGACACGAGGAGACGATGCACCTAAATCATCCGAATTAGAAAACACAGCCACACCTGACGCTTTTTCCACGCAGATTATCGAGAGCAGAAAAATTTTGTCCCTTTATAAGTTCTTCTCCTTTTGCCGTAGAAATGGAACCTGTAACATCACTCTTCCTCATCGTTCCATAGCCTACAACAACGACTTCATCCAGTGCTTTTGAGTCTTCATTCAAGACTATCTTTATAGCATTGCCATCCCATTTCTTTTTCTTGGTTCAAATAACCAATATAAGAAACAACTATGGTACAACCATTAGGAGCATTGCTAATACTAAATTTTGCCATCGAAATCTGTAACTGTTCCCTTTGCGGTTCCTTTTATTACAACTGATGCACCAATAATTGGTTCGCCCTTTTGGTCTACAACTAAACCTTTACAAACATTGTCCTGTTGTTGTACATTAACATTGTTTGTACTTGCTTTCGCTAACAAAGGACAAATAACTGCAGTCCCGGCATATAAACACAGGGCTGCAACTAATTTAGTTCTTACTTTCTCATAAATTAAAAGTTAATAGAAATTGTTAGATTATTAAATTATTTATATGATGTTTCTCCAATATAGATATTGTATACTATAATAAAAATTATAATAGATTCAGGCTTTTTATCATAAAAAATGATTTATTGGTTACGTAACAGATTAATAGTTAAAATAAGGCTATGGCTATCATTTCTTTTATAAATAAAAGAGGGCTATTCTCTTGAGAAAGAGTAAGGAGCCGCATTTATCGTATTTCCACGTGAGAGATTAGGCTGAGCCGAGAGATTGAACACGATGCTTGCGCCCTGTTTTAACTCATTGAGTTTGAGATAATTCATGTTCCATGGCTTTCCATTTAGCGTCATCGAAGAGATATATTTATTCGCAGAAGAACATTGAGGAGCATCTATTGATATGGTCTTTCCATCGTATAGATGCAACTTTACCTGCTTAAAATAGGGCGTTCCGATGGCATATTCGCCGCTTCCTGGGCACACTGGATAGAATCCAAGCGCTGAGAATACATACCAAGCTGACGTTTTGACCATTGTCTTCATCGCCACAATACCCGTCAGGATGTGCCGTATAAAGTCGATCCATTATATTGCGAACATGAAGTTGAGTCTTCCAAGGCTGACCCGACCAATCATATAAATACGGCATGTGTTGAATCGGTTGATTGCCATGCGCGTAGTTTCCCATGTCCATAACTTGCATTTCTCGTATCTCATGTATCACCGATCCATAATAACTATCGTCAAAGATTGGCGGAACAATAAACACAGAATCCATCATCTGATTAAACACTTCGTTGCCTCCCATGAGGTTAATGAGCCCTTAGGGGGTCATGGAATACGCACCAAGTCCAATGCCATGAGTTGCCTTCGGTAAAAGGCATCACCCACTTATAGGGTGAGAAGGGTGACTGAAACTCTCCGTTTTTCAATCTTCCACGCATCATTTTAACCGATGAATCGAATACATTGCGATAATTTAATGCACGTTTTTTAAACGGCGCTAATTGCTTTTTAGACTTCCCCATGGCCTTACCTAATTCATAAATACACCAATCATCATAGGCATATTCAAGCGTACGAGCCACATTTTCGTTGATTTTCACATCGTAAGGCACATAGCCTAAGCGATTATAATAATCGAAACCTTTTCTTCCTGAAGAACTAACCTTCGGATGAACTGCCGATGCTCCATGCACAACGGCTTCCCAAAGAGTCTCTGCATCTTTTGTCTTCACCCCCGACAACCAGGCATCTGCCACCACAGAAGCTGAGTTGTTGCCCACCATACAATCACGATGACCGGGCGATTGCCACTCTGGTAAGAAACCCGATTCACGATAGGCATTAGCAAGTCCTTGTTGAATTTGGAGATTAACTTCTGGATAAAAGCAAGTTCAATAGAGGGAATAATGCTCGGAAAGTGTCCCAGAAGCCCGTGTCAGTATACATATATCCCGGCAACACTTTACCATTATAAGGACTATAATGAATGATATTGCCATTGACATCTCGCTCCCAAAGCATGCGTGGGAATAACAAACAACGATATAAACACGAATAGAAAGTGCGCTTATGGTCTATGTTTTCATCGTTCACTTCTACTCTTCCAAGCACCTCATTCCATTGTTTTTGACCATGAGCTGCTATATTTTCCAAGGTCTCACCAGCCTGTTGGAGTTCTTTGAGATTCAACATGGCTTGGTCATAGCTCACAAACGAAGAGGCAACACGGGCTGTTACCTGTTCATTTCTGTGTGAAGTCTTGAAACCAACAATACACCCACGTTTCACCTTCTCAGTTAATTTTATTGCCTTTCCTTCGGGATTGAGCATGTAAGCTATAGGATGAGAAAACTGAATGACAAAGTAATTTCGGAAATTTTCGGGTACTCCGCCATTATTCTTCGTTGTATATCCCATCACCATATTCAGCTCAGGAAGCACTACAACCTCTGAATTGTCGTCGAAAGCATCAATGACTATGCTGGCACTATCAGTCTTAGGATAAGTGAAACGCATCATACACGCACGCTGTGTTGGTGCTATTTCGGCCCTAATATCATAGTCGGCAAGATACACTTTATAATAATAGGGTTTCACATCTTCGGCCATATGCGAGAACCATGAGGCTCGTTTATCCTCATCAAAGACTGGTTTTCCGGTCTCAGGCATAAGAGAAAAACATGCCATAATCGTTTATCCAGGGGCTGGGTTGATGGGTTTGCTTCAGTCCTCTGATTTTATGTGCAGTGTAAACATACTGCCAACCATCGCCATTTCTACCTGTTTGAGGCGTCCAAAAGTTCATTCCCCAAGGCAAAGCAATAGCGGGATAGGTGTTACCTGCAGAGAGTTCAAAGGATGATTCCGTACCCACCAGGGGGTTGACAAACGCAGCATAGTCGCATGATTCGTTAGCCGACTTAATGCCAGTAGTATATAACAACGCTATCAGCAAAAGGAGAAAACCAAATCGTTTATTCATAGTTTAAGGTCTTAATATTGAGGTTAATCAATAACACAACATCGTTCTTATCATTCTGTAGAACGATGTTATGCTATCATCACACATTTTATTTCAAGCTGTTTAATAAAGGTGCCTTTCCATCGGCAATGAGTTTTATAACCAGTTCGCCGAAAAGTCCATTCTGCCATGCAAACCATGGGCGTGTATAATGATTTGGGTCATTCACATCAAAGCTTTCATGCATGAAACCTGTTCCGGCATCTGTATGCATAAGCATCTTCATATACTTGGCTATTTCCTGGTCATCCTTTGAAACAAACAACTTCATCATAATGCTCATTGGCCATGCCATATTATATCCAATATGTGGACCACCAATACCTTCTCCTGCTTTTCCGCGGAAGAACCAGGGGTTATCTTCACTCCAAACGAAGCGTAAGGTGTTCTGATAGATAGGATCATTGAGCGAAACATCACCCAAATAGCCCATGCCCAGCAATGAAGGAACGTTTGCATCGTCAGCAAGTAGGTGATTGCCAAAGCCATCTACCTCAAGCGCATATATCTTTCCATATTTAGGATGGTCATAGACCGCATATTTTTTCAATGCAGCTTCCACTTCATCGGCTAAGTCATTGCATTGCTTAGCGAGTGCAGGCTTGTGATTAACCACATTGAGAATCTCTGCAGCTTTACGCAAACTGGAAACTGCCATGAAGTTAGAAGGGATGAGAAATTGGAAGATTGTGGCATCATCCGAAGGTCGGAAAGTCGACACAATCAGTCCACATGGCTTCACAGGTGCCCCATAACCACCCCAGCCTACAGTGTCATAAGCGCGGTCTGTCACACGAAGGAAATGATAAGGTCCCATTCCTTCTTTGCGCTGTTGCTCATGAAAAGTGAGCAAAGTTTTTTCAATTGCCTGCAACCAAGCCTCTCCAAAGATAGAGGTATCACCCGAAACTTTCCAATATTCATAGGCCAATCGAATGGGATAACATTCACTGTCTATCTCATATTTACGCTCATGAACTTCTGGTTTCATAGCCGTATTGTCGCTTTGCCATTCACCTCCCGTTGGACCATCATTGAAAGCATTGGCATATCTATCGATATTTGTATTCTTAAACTCCCTGAGAATAACGCCTCGAAGCATTTTTTTCAGCTGTGGATCTTCATTGACCAAACGCACATAAGGCCACACTTGAGCTCCCGAATCGCGTTGCCACATGGCGGGAATATCCCTGTATAGACAAACGTATCGTCGTCCCCATCCTTCACCCGATAATGAACGGTAGTTTCAAGTGTATTCGGATAACAGTTTTCAAACATCCAAGCAAGACGTGGATTGCCCTTCAATATAGCTTTAACGCGCTTAATTTCTTTCTCTATTGCTTTCGACTTGAAAAGCCGTTCGGCCATAGGCGGACGCTTACTCACAAAAAGTTGTGGCATCACTTGCAACCTTATCGGTATAACGTTGTGACACTTGAGCAGACACTCCCGCAGTGGAGCACATGAAAAAGACAAGCCAAAGTAAATGTTGATAATCTCATAGTATAAAATCTTAGATATTTTCTCGTAGAATCACTCACCATGAAAGATGCAATAAAAATAATTCCAACTTTTTTTATAGTATTAAATTAAAGCTCAAACAAGATAAGGCAATCGATTACGCTTACAAAAAGTAAATTAAAGAAATGATTTTCACCAAATTTTTTTGTTCATAAAACTTAAATAACATCTCATTCTATTTCTGATTAGTAGAAAAAAGCGCCTCATTTTACTCACCAAATTCAGTCAAATTGTGCCCTAAAAAGAATCAAATCACAATACCAAATCAGGCATTTCTCAAGAACATAAAAATAGCATTATTTCATCGCTTCTTGCCGGTAGAAACAAGATTTATCACAGACAGCAATGCAAACAGACTAAGACTCACCCAAATAATGATTTTAGGTGATTAAAGCAAAGCAAACGAACAGCGTTGTAGATGAACTTAAAAAAAGGATTATATTGACATGAACTACTAAAAATCTTTGCGTAACTTTTATAAATAAAAACTATAGTCATTGAAATGAGAAATAAAAGGAAAAAAGGTGGAAAAATCTATCAAGAATGTTAATTATATATTTAATACCTCACGTTAAGAAAACATGATTCAGACTTAGAGGTGTAAAAAAACCATGAATTAAGAATCCGTTATCTTTTTTTCAATATTACGCTTACATTTAATAAGTATCTTTATTATTTTAGCGAACGAATAATGTTAATATTGTTGATAAAATATTAAAAAATCAAACTAAAGATTACAATCAAAAAGAGAAAAGTTGTATATTTGACTCATTGGAATAGAAAGCTTTTTGTAAGTGAATATCCAGATTATCGACCGACAATTAAGATAGACTACAAGTATTTAGATACTTAAAAAAATAGAATATGCCATGGCAAATGTTTTTCATGAAAGAGTTTCCTGTGATTGTACTGAAAAAGAGAGTTATTATTGTAATATCGTTATGTGTCACTATGATATTACTTTTCTTACAACCTTTTTCATTTGGTGTTTATCGCCATTATGCCATATTTCCTGCATTAGGATATGGAGGTGTGACCTTTATTAGCATGCATGTATTCAATAGTATGATTAAAAAGCTATCCTTGAAGTGGATTAGTCACTGGATTGTCTTATACGAGATAGGGTTTATCTTCGCTCTGCTGTTGTTTATTGCGACATTAAACTTTCTGTTTACTGTGTTTATTGGTGCTATTACCTTAAACGGAGATGCTTATCTTTCATGGTTAAAGATTACGCTTTGTGTAGGCCTCTTCCCCACATTCACTGCAATTATGTATGTTCAACTCAAATCGAAGATAGACAAATATGACATAGAAGCAAAACCAAAAGCAGAACAACGCATGATCACTATCAAGGACATGGTAGGTAATTCGAAACTAACCATATCCTCAAATGATTTTGTTTATGCTGAGATAAGATGCAGTACACTTTATATTTACTTTATGCATGACGAACTGTTACGTGAAAAACATTTGCGTGCAACCATAAGTAGTATAGAGAATAATGTATGTGATCAGAGCATTGTTAGATGTCATCGTTCGTTCATTATCAACATTAAATACATCGACGCTATAGAGGAAATTCTAATGGTTACAAGCTATACTTGAAATGTTGTAATGCAGTTATACCTGTATCTCGGCAGTACACACTAAAGATGAAGAATCTACTCGACGAGTATACCATTTCGATATAAGACACGAAGGTCGTCATCAGGAAGCATGTCAAACTGCTTTTGTTGTAGCTTATCGAACATATCTGCATCGAGTTCTATTATCTTTCCCGACACTCTATTCATCACAAAATGATTATTGTTAAAGTTAAACAGACAGGTGTTGATATTATATTTGTGCCCGTTCTTATGATTTAATTCCGGAATAGCGTAATCGTACACCATCTCTTTCCCTGTGGTAAACCGATGAATATTAAACCATCCTTCCCAGTGATCATAGTGTTGTGCTAAATTGTTTTCAAGCTGTTCATATAATTTTTGCGTTGCAGTGACGATATACTCTTTTAGCATTGCGCCTGTTGGTTGAATAATATCGCCAATCACACACTCAGGTTGCATCTCTTCATCATAGAAAGAGAAGAGAGGAATAATTGGTCGCTTGGACATCAAAGAGAAGAGCGCCAAACCTTTAGGAATATAGATTTGTCTTCCTAAGAATGATACTTCTACACATTCTTCAGGATTTACGTATTTATCAGTCCAGTCAGGGAACCACATGATAGAATAACCTTCATTGATCTTTTTAATCATATCAAAGAACAAAGTCTTACTGGTGTATGACAATAACTCTATCTTTGTAGTGCTCTGAGGATAGAATCTTTTTGTAAACGCAACTTGTTTGTCGGTCTCTTCTTGTTTCTTTATCAATCCTTCGCCCGCATATCCAGAGAGTAAAGCGACATTAAGATTTTCACGAATGATAGGAAAAAAATATCCCGTTCGGTCTCCGAAATGAAACGATGCAATAATTGCTGGTAGATAAGGAGAAAGAGACTCTTTACTAAGATTCCTCATCATCGCCTGATAATTGAAAGTTAGGAAGTAGTCGTTGTTCATAGATAAAATTCTATCTCGTAGAATTCGTTTATAAATAGACCAATGTTCGCTCCCCGGTAACTTAGGCATGAAGTTAAAAAGATTATGAGACATCGTGGCGAAATGCAACAATTTATACGTTACTTTCTCTTCATGAACGATTTTATCTACCTGTTCTTCAACGAACTCTACAACTTGTTTTCTGATTTCAACGATATTCATAAGGTTTGTTTCTTTGTTTTTTTGTATTTAAAAATAAAGTCTTGAGTATCTCACACCCGCCGTGATTGCCAGTGCAATAAGGCATAAATCAGGGATTAAAGAATATAAAGTTTCAACATTCATCTCCATATAATTAAGATTGGAAACAACATAAAAAACTATGGAAAGAGATGTAAGTGATGAATATAATTCCCCATAATGAGAGCATGATGATAAATAAAGGCTTACACAAACAATAAATAACGAAGATGAATTTCTTAAATCCTTGAACTTCTATTCTTTTTGAAGCGAAGGGACTTGGCTTTACAAAAAAGACTTCAACCAGTTATTAGACTCCTGAATGAGGTTGGGAATATTGAGCAAATCAGATAAAATCCAATAACCATCGAACTTCATGAAGGGAATTAAATTAAATACAATGGTAGCTATATTCATTAAGAACGAGATGTATAAAATCTGCGTTAAGACCTGATTTCCCTTGAATATAAGAATCAAACCTAAGATAGGGAGGTTTAACAACAGCTGTATCATAATGCCAGCTAAGTTAATCTTCGTGCGACTCTTTAGATCTATTGTCCAGGTATCATCCAATTTAACGTATAAAACAGGGAAGACATAATACATTGCAAAGTTTACACACCGCTCTTTCAATCCTGCTTTTGAGCGCTGCAGCAATATGTCCGAACTCATGAAAAAACAGAATCATCAGATAGATTACATATACTGCGACAATGTCAACAATAATATTATAGGTTCTACCTTCTAATGAAACCTTTGGTAAAAACGCATACAATATTATATTAAGGATTATCGACAATCCGAGAATATAACTAAATAGCTGGCCAAAAAGAGGCTTCAACCATGTAATAAGCCAATGAATTTTACCCGTAGAAAGCAATTTCATAACGACACCAATAATTCTTTTTGCTCTCTTCATTCTTCTTTTTCGAGGTTTCGTCTACATGAAAAGTAGGGATGATAGAAGCGTCAATAATATTCTTAAGCTTAGCGATGGTGAGGTCATCTCTATGGAGATGAGAGATTATCTCCTCTAAGGTGTTAGACTCCTTGCCATATAACAGAATCAGATATACAAGAGACCCAACCTGATAATATTCCTCTTGATAACACAAAATATATTCATCTTCCTGTCGTTGGATGATATGATAATCATAATTTCTAAGGATATTTTCCATACTTAAACTTATTATAGCCAAAAGGGTAAGGCAACCCCTTTGGCTGAAAAACTTTGATACGATCAATCTACTACGTACAATTAGCAGTTAATTGTAATTAGGAAACGTGCACAACATTAGCTGGCTCGAAAACGCTCTTCTAAGTTCTTAATATCGGTTTCTTTCATAATTATTGTTATTAAGTTTTTGTTATACATGTTATTTTCCAAATCTCCTTGTGACCAGGAGCATGGCAATTAGTAAAAGGATTTTGCTATCACTCACGTCTTAGCAACTAAAAGATATAGAGTGAGCAGCTCCAGTAACAGCTGGTTCTAAGCGCACTTCCAAGTTTTTGATGTCTGTTTCTTTCATAATTTTAAAAATTAAAGGGTTATTATACTTGTATCAAAGTTTTTTATTTCTTACTCAATGCTTCTTCAATGGTGTCAACCAATGTAGCCACATTCTTAAACGATTCCTTCTTGAATATTGCGGGATCAACTTCAAACTCTGTCACCAATCCCGATGTAACTTCAAGAACGCATAACGAATTGTCGAACAATCCAGTCTCTCCATCCTCTGCTATCAATGGAGTGTCGTCGTTAAGTTCGTCAACTGCCTTAACATCTGAAAGACTTGACTTAATACACTCTTTCACTTTTTCAGTTAGTTCTTTTCTTTCCATAACTATTTACATTTTAGATTTAATTGGGTTTTTATATTTTTTTGATAAAACGATACTTGACATATTTCCGGCAAAAGCAAATGAGTTCGATACACAGACATTTACAGATATGTCGTTAAGATTTTGATTTATATAATCAACTTTCGATGAGCAAAGCGTCTCATAGTCCCTTCCATCTCCATAGATTATATTGTTTTTCATACTCAATATGCAAAGCAATGCCTCCATACTTCCAGCTGCTCCAAGCGTATGCCCCGTAAGACCTTTGGTTGAATTGACTCAACAGGAACCCTGACGATTGACTAAGAAATCGTTGATAGCCTTAAATTCAGAAGAGTCATTAATTTTTTTGTTCCTGTCCCATGAGCATTGATATAATCGACATCTTCAATGTTAAGGTGGGCCATCTCAAGTGCAGATTTCATACAACTCAATGCATAGATACCATCCGGATGAGGTGATGTAGGGTGATAAGTCTCATTAAGAATATGATAACCTCCAACTTCTGCATAAACCGTTGCGCCTCGTTGCTTCGCCGATTCAAAGGATTCGAGTACAAACATCGCACATCCGTCGCCCAAAGACATTCCATCTCGTTCAATCCCGAAAGGCTTGCATCTTTCTCGAGAAAGTGCTAATAGCGAATTAAATCCATTAAACGCCAATTCACTCACAAGATCAATCCCCCCACAAATGACATAATCTGCCCTACCACTCCGTATTAAATCAAAAGCTCTTCCTATGGAATTGGTTCCTGAAGCACAAGCCGTTGAAATGACAGACACTACTCCATTGACTCCAAAGTCTTTCGCCATCTTTGATGCTAAGACTGGCGTCGTATATCGAATCTCGTCCCAAGCCTCCGAATTATTCATAAATCTTTCGTAAATTACCTTTTCTCTGACGAAGGTAGTACTTACAGACATACCGATGCAAAAGGATGTTTTAGCTTCTTGTAAAATTGACTTTGTTAGCCCAGCAGAGGAGACTGCCTGCTGAATACAGTCCTTTGCCATAGGATACATCACTGAAAGATCTTCTGCCTTATAAGCTAAATAGGACTCTTCGGGATATCTGAAAACACTTTTCTTATCCTAAGAATTGGATTCTCTGTCTTAAATCTAAATTCAGGAATATCCTTGAAGTTAACCCTATTTAGAGCAAGATTCTCCTCAGTCTCTGTTACATTACGTCCCAAAGAAGAACAGGTCCCTATGCCTGTAACGACAACTTTTGTCGAATCATTGATACTTGTACCATTCATTTTATACTACGATTTATAATCCACCGGATATGGAAATATTTTGATTCATAAGATAAGAGGGGGCGTCAAGTGCCAGATAAGTAATCAAAGACGCAACCTCTGAAGCTTTCCCCTGAACGTTTAAGAAGCGTCCCATCGACCACAAGTTTCCGGAATTCAGGTGTTATCTCTTCAGCCATCTTGGTTTCAATTAGTCCAGGAGATATGCTATTTGCAATAATACCGAAACTCGAAAGTTCTTTATTTATCGACTTCGTAAGATTGGCTATTGCTGCCTTTGATGCTGCATAAGCAGACTGTCCGGGATCTCCACCCTGCCCTGAAATCGATGAAACATTAATGATTCGTCCACTTTTCCTTCGTATCATAAAAGGGGCTATGATGCGAATGGGATTCACAACACATGCAATATTATTACGCAATACATTCCACCAATTATCCATATCAGCCATAATGAGAAACTCAGGCTCGTGAGAAATCATCCAGCGTTATTGACAATAACCTCTATTTTGCGAAAAGAGTTCCTTATTCTCCCTTACCATTTGTTGCACATTTTCCATCTCAGCAAGATTACATTGAAAACCCCTCACCCAATGTGTCTCGCTCATTTGACCGCTGAGTTCATGGCAAAGATGTGCTGCCTCCTCTGAAGAATGCTTGTATGTAAATATTACATTAGAGCCACAATGAAACAATTGCTTTACCGTTTCACTTCCAATACCTCTGGCTCCTCCCGTAACTAATATTATCTTTCTCATAGTTTTAATTTATTTATTGTCGATGATAAATAAAGGAACTCATGTCGCCATCTCGTTTGGAATAGACCACTACTTCTTGACTTTTAACCTTATGACTCTTCTCTCCGACGTGATATGATTCTCCATTTTTTACCGATAAGGAGGCTACAGCAAGTCCGAATAGTGTGCTTGCATAAAACATATTCCCACTAAACTGCTTATAATCGTTGATGATTTTTGGGGGAGCACATACACTATCACCCTCAAGCCTCTCCTGACAAGATACTAATCGTGCATAGGCTTTAGTTCCTCTTCGTTGCAAACTCTCTTCTGACTCAAGAACAACTGCACAACAACCCGATGCCCAAGCATCGAAACCATGATTAGTATCTTCATGAATCTTGTCGATATCATGCGCATTGTACAGCAGTTTTCCGTCATGACCTTTCAGTAATATGACTTCTTGAGTAACAACATCTATGGCACTACAAATAATGATATCAGCCATTCCAAGTTTTATCAAGTCGTATGCGTAACTCACAGACGACTCTGTCAACAGAATACAACTGGGTCCTTTGAGTTTGAAATATCGAGAAACATCCCTAAAGCCGTGTTTGACACAGTGCGTGTGAACTTCATGGGGCTAATGATTCCCTTTCTTTTGAACAGAAGTTCTTTCATATAATCATTCACACTTTCTGAAGGACCTAAGCAGGTTTCCATGATACAGCCCGTAGATTCTAAATCTTTTTCAGCAATTTGTGCATCTTTAATGGCATCCAAACAGCCTAAAATAAAGAGTTGACTATAAGGAGTTGGGCGGAAAGGTTCTTTCCAATCAATATATTGATCGAATGAAACCTCTGGCAATTCGCCTATAAGGCATGGAGGAATGCCCTCCCAAAGACTCTTCACCTTTAATCCACTTTCACCTTGGCGCAGTTTCTTCAGCGTGTCATCTTTGCCATATCCGAGCGGGAGTATAAAGCCCTAATCCTGTGATATAAATATTCTGTTTCATACAGCAAGAACAAATTTAGATTTACCTACTAACACATTATCAACTGTTGCAACTACACTGAATTCGGCAAAGTTCATGATTACTGACTCCATATAACACTTAAAGCGAATGGTACAATTAGGAGCTATCTCACGAAAGAACGTTGCTGAGAGAATCTTTGCAACATGTCCAATTCCTGGTTTGACATAATCAACATTGAGACGCTTTTTATTTCGCAGTGTCAAGAGCACGCCACAAGACTGAAGCATCATTTCAATGAGACATGTTCCGGGAACAACGGGATGGTTAGGAAAGTGTCCTTGGAAAAAGATATCATCCAATGTAACACACTTTTTCGGTGATAATGTTTCTCTCAATATCCGATTCTATCACCCTGTCTATCATCATCATGGGTTTTGCTTGTGGCAGATACTGCGCAGCATTTTCATTATACTGTTTCATCTTTACATTTTTTTGAATAAGACTTTTTGGGTCTTAATGTTATTCATTGTTGATGTTATTGCGATTAAATTACCCTCATACATTACATGAAAGGTTTGCAGAGCATGATTCTTTTTCAATTTTCCCGTGAGTGCATCAAACAGCCCTTTGTCATCATAATACTTTATTTCAGACTCCATAGCAGTCCATGCCTTATAAAATTCCCAATCATTTGATATGCTGATCGATAACAAGTTTGACAACAACAACCTTACTTGAGCACTTACAGGTTTTAGTGTTTCGGCATCAATTCCAAAGGATTGTTCTGTGATCATAATGAAAGCAAACGAATCAGCATAGGTTATGTTAATGTAATGTTTGCCTGCCAATAGTTTTCCGCCACGTGTTCGCTTTGCCGATTGCAGCAGATTTTCAGAGAGTTTACTCAGAGTAAACACCTGTTTCAGCAGTCTATGAGCTATGATGTGCTTCGACTTGCTGTCTTGAATATCTATGGTATAAACGGTCAACATTGGTTATCTGCATTATGAGTTTATATCTTTTATGGCATAATCTGCCAGCTGCTTATACCCATCTTCAACCTTCTTGGAATAAGAAGAAAGGAATAAAGCATCATCATCAATATGACTTACAAACGTAGCATCATGCATATTCTTTTCTATCAATATTCTAATGAGATGACAAACATACGACTGAGCATCTACAGCAAAAGCTTTATTCAAATATTCACAACATTCATTCAAGTATTGTTTAATCTGCATAAAGTTTTTTGAAGTATCGGCCATCAGCGCACAACAAAAAGCTTGCAAAGCCAATTTTTCAGCCGGAGCTATTTCTTCTGCCTCTGTAGATAATAACTTGTTAATTAGTATTTCTACCTTTACTTGTTTGTTTGCGACCTTTAATAAGGTGTCTGAAAATCGTTCTTTTTCCATGTTTCTAATTTTGTTTGCCGTAAAGATAAAACAAAAAATAAATGTCATGCAAGGCTTTTTTTATTTGTCTAAGCAACTTGTTTTATTTGATTAGAAAACGCATTGAGCGTCGTTCACAAACTGCTTTCGGCGTTTGCAACAAAGGAGATAACAGAGGTTATCCATTGACTACATTTTTTTAGTCATTCACAAACGACCTTGGTTATTCGCTGACAAATATGGACGTATAATACATATATTTTTGAAGTGCTTTTTTTATATACTTTTGTAGTGGGTTCAACAATCAAAAATAAAATGTATATGACAAAAAAATTATTTATTAACCATACTTATTTCTTGGGTTTGTTTCGGTGTTATGGCTCAAGAACTAAAACATTATTCGTGGCCATGTTTGCGACGAAGAAGGAGAACCTTTAGTTGGAGCCAACGTATATATCTATGGTACTATTGAAGGTTGTATGTGTGACAGCATAGGGAACTTCACCTTTGAGACTGCCATGAAAGGTACTGCTACTTTAAAATGTTCTTATGTAGGCTATACAGATTGTATGGTGAAGATTAGCATCCCTACAAACAAAAATATAACCATAAAGATGAAACCTCAGTCCTTTACACTTGACAACGTAGATATCGTTGCCAGCAGTTTTAATTTTGGAATGACTGAAAAGGTGAAGTCAATCAAGCCACTTGACGTTGTAATGTCAGGCAATTCGTGCGGTGATATCATAGCTTCTCTTCACGCATTGCCGGGTGTTCAAACTGTCGGTGAAAATGGAAAGTTATATGTTCGCGGTGGTGAGAGCTCTGAAAGTCAGGTGTTCATCAATGGAATGCACGTTTTACAGCCTTATGATGCAGAACCCAACAATACAGTTACCAGAAGTAGATTCTCACCATTCTTATTTAAAGGCATTAACTTTTCACTTGGTGGATATGATAGTGAGTATGGACAGGCATTATCTTCGGTCTTACCAATGGAAACAACAGATATACAAACTCATGATAAATTTGGATTAAACTTTTCGCCATTGAGTATGGCTGCAGGTGGAACAAAAAGCTTTCGGGCCAGTTCGTTATCTTTTAATGCTGAATATATGAATTTGAAATTATACGATAAACTCTTTCCTGACAAATATGATTGGGACCACACCTTTCAGGAAGATTTCAGGTGAAGCACAATACAAAGTTGAACCATCGTCATCGTGTAATATTAAGACTTATGTTGGATTTGATCACACAGAATTCAGCTATAACATACCATTTTCTGACTTCAACATCTATGAACGTAGGCTCGGAATGCACGAAAACAACTTGTATATCAATAGTGTATATCGACAAAATTTTCAGTCATGGTTGGAGTCTTTTTTACTGGAGTAGCAGGGTCTTGGATTCGAAAGGTGATTCAAGGTGCAATGATTGCCCATGATGAATATGTAGACAGAAAGTTAGAAACACATCTTAAAGCTCGTCTTTCCAAGACCTTCTCAGACAGATACAGATTGGCTTTTGGTGCTGAAAACTATATACGTTCGTATAAAAAAAGTTCAAACAGCATGAGCATAAGTAACGTATTAGGGATGGATTATAATTCGTTTGGGGCATTTGTCGACAATCAACTGAAGGTTAGTTCAACCTTTTTCCTCAAAGCTTCGTTGAGAATGGAAAACAAAGTAGGCGGAAACGGAGTGTTCTTTATGCCAAGAGCCTCTCTCAGTTACATTCCCAACAAGCAGCTACAGATGTCATTGCTCTACGGACGTTATAGCCAAGTGATTGGCGATGACTACAATCTGTATGGCAATTATACGAAAGCGCAAAGCTTTTCAAACCATTATGTGATGAGTTTTCAATATAAATTTCCTAAAACAACCATTCGACTGGAATCTTATCTGAAACAATATACCCAACTTCCTCTATTGGAAAATCAAAAGATCACATTAAAAGGAAGGGGAAAGAGTTGCGGGATAGACTTCTTCTTAGAGGATGGTTCAATATCGAATAATCTCACAACGACCTTAGCTTATTCGTATAATCACTCTCGACGCCGTTATATGGAATACGTGGATGAAGTACAACCACAATATGCTACAGCCCATAACCTGTCGATTTCTCTGAAATATAGTATTCCACAAATCAAGTGTATATTTGGACTTTCAGAGAATATTGCAAGCGGAAGGCCTTATACAAACCCTACCGAACCAGGCAAACTGCAATGTTTAACAAAGCCTTATCTCAGCACAGGTGTCAATGTTAGCTATTTAACCAGCCCCAATGTGATTATCTATGCATCAGTAACAAATCTGTTTAACAGACACAATATCTTTAATTATACCTACGTAACAAATCCCCATCTCTCGGGATGGATATCTCAGAAAAGCCTGTAGAATCATCGCGTGATAGATTCTTTTTATGTGGGAATATTCATTTCATTAAAAAAATCACATGCCTATGAAATCTCTAATTTCTAAATTATTGTTAGTCGCAATTTTTAATCTGTTGTGCATTAAAACTCATGCAGTAACACCGCGTTATTACCTGACGATAGATGTCAATAACATCTTAATTCTAAAAGGTAAGATGTATATCGGTATATATAATAATGAGAAAGACTTCAAGAATAAGAAATATTACACGGGAATGGTTACTGATGTAAAAAGTAAGACCATAAGAATCGTATTCAGACTGCCTAAAGGGACATACTCTGTGCAGATGTTTCAAGACACAAACGATGACGAAACGATGAACAGTCTTTTTGGAGTTCCCTTAGAGCCTTATGGAGTTTCGCGTAACGCCAAGGGCTTTCCATCATTTTCAAACACTCGTTTTAAATTGGATAAGAATAAGAAAATAAATATCAAACTTAAAAAAATTAGAAACATGAAAAGATTATTTATTTGGGGGTATGTTTGCCCTTTGTATGCCACAAGCTTATGCTGCAGAATGTATTTCTTCAAGAGAAGTCATCGCTGCAGACAGTTTAGTTGCAAGTTCGTTAAGCAAACTCAATGGCCAAATTTCAATCGATTTGCTGATAAAAGTAAGGGAGAGATGGCACGCATTAGTGACGTGTATCCAAACAATTGGATTCCTTATTACTATCAAGCCTGGCTTGGCATTCAGACATGTCTGTTCACAAGAAACAACAAGAATGACATGATGGAAGATTGTTTCAAACAAATAGAAAAGGCAGAGAAACTGAAAGAGGTAGACTTGTCTGAGATATATGCGCTGAAAGCGTATTATTATTATGTGCTGATTGCGCTTAACTCAAAAGTCAATGGTCCGAAGTATTATAGCAATGTGTTCAGAAATTGTGAGAAAGCGCTTGAAATCAATGCCAAAAACCCACGTGCATTAGCTATCCAGTATGTTTTTAAGATGCAGATGGGCAATTTCCTTCATGCGAAAACTGATAACCAACAGCAAGAGCAAGAACGCATCATGACGCTATTTAATGAGGAAAACAAAAACACCATTCTACCTCGATGGGGAAAGGAACTACTTTCATATATCAACCGAAATTCATGAAATTATGTCGTTTTTAAGAATAAAGAATATAAAGGTTGCGGGCATATCGGCGTGTGTACCCGAAACCATTGTTAGAAATACAAACAGCGTTGTAAATAACGTTCATTATGATGCGGAGTCTTTTGTAAAGAGCACCGGTGTCGCACAAAGGCACATGTCAGAGGAACTTACAACGTCTGATCTATGCTATAAAAGCAACAAACAAGTTGTTGGATGATTTGGGATGGGAACGTGAAAGCATTGATGTGATGCTATTCGTTTCACAATCACAGGATTTCATCCTCCCTGCAACATCATGTATTCTCCAAGATCGCTTGAAACTAAGTAAAAATTGTTTCTGCGAAGATATATCCTTTAGGATGTTCTGGTTGGACCTATGGCATGGCAACACTCGCCTCACTAATGTCTTCGGGAGAAATGAAAAGAGGACTTCTACTTGCGGGGGATGCTAAGAAACATTATCCGGCCGACGACCCACTTTTTGGGTATGCAGGCACTGCCACGGCTATAGAATATATAGAAGGTGAAAGGGGCTTTTATTTCAATTTTGGCACTGATGGCAGTGGTTATGCAGATATCATTGTTCCAGAAGGAGGAAGTAGGAATCCTTTGTCGCCTGACTCTTTTAGAAAGGAAACTGTGGATGGAAAGGAATATTCACGACTTGAAACAAGGATGAAAGGGATGAATGTCTTTCTTTTTCGCCACAAGCAAAGTACCACTTTCCGTAAAACATTTATATGAACACTATAAATTAGACTTAAATTCCATAGATTATCTTGTGCTTCATCAGTCTAATTTGAAAATATTGAACCTCATTCAAAGGATTCTTAAACTGCCAAAAGAGAAAGTTCCAACATGTCTTGATGAATTTGGGAATACCTCGTCGGCCTCTATTCCCATAACAATTGTATCACGATTATCTGAAAAAAATTAAATGGAAACAAGAAGGATATTACATGTTGTGGCTATGGAGTTGGATTATCTTGGGCAACATTAAACATGCAGGTTTCGAACATCAAAAATTCCTAAAGTTATTTTTTTATGGCAAATGAGGAAAAGGATATGAATCATCTTGCATAAAGGAAAAATAAATCGTACCTTTACAGCAAATCTAAACCATATACCATTGAATATGAATACAACAAAGAGAAACAAACCCATAAAGATAGAGGCCTACCTACCCCTTTTCATTTTCTATCTCGTTGCTGTTGCTTGCAGAATTGTCTCCGTTTGCATATTACCCACAATAGTTGAAGGGAGTAAACACGCGATATGGTTACAACTTTGTGAAGGTATTGGCCCAGCCTTAGGTGCAGTTATCGTGACCTGTTGTTTCAAAAGGAAATGGACTTGCACCATCGCTAGGAAATCATGGCGACGCAGTGTCTTTTGTCTTACCTTTCCCATAGCCTTTATTTCTCATTTCTCGATAGAGCGAATGGACTGAGAAACAACATTATTATTTTTGGGCTGCACACTTTATGCCTTCTTTGAAGAAGTGGGCTGGCGTGGCTATCTGACAGGTGAATTCTCAAAGTTGAAATCAATTAAAACGAGTCATAATTATCACCACATTCTGGTTCATTTGGCATATCAATTTCCCATTAGGTATGCATGGACTCATCTTCTTTGCTATTCTTTTTATTGGCTTCATGGGGCTTAGACCAAGTGGCACACGACACACACGCACTCATCTTATGTGCCTGCCTGCATGGCATTTTCAATCTTTTTCAAACACAACAATGAAATACTCAATAATTATCTTACGATCTCTCTCCTCATCCTTTCCATCGCCTCATGGTTCATCGTTTGGTACTATCCATGCTATACAAAAAGTCTTCTAACAAATAAATGGATGCGATTATAAAACAAAAAAATTATAGGGAATCAGAGACAAACTGCAACATACAGACCCAACTTCTCACAAATGTTTCCGCGTACAGCGAAAGCTATCAAACTATTCGGGAAACGACTTTCGCCATGCGCGGAAACTCCAAACCATTCGGGAAAATGACTTTCGCCATGCGCGGAAATTACAAACCATTCGGGAAACGACTTTCGCAAGCGCGGAAATGCCAAACCATTCAGGAAATGACTTTCGCCATGCGCGGAAACTCCAAACCTTTTGGGAAACAACTTTTGCCACACGCGGAAACGCCAAACCTTTTGCGGAATGATTTGCGGGAAGCCCGCAAGGTATATAAACAAAAAAAGCACTCTGAAGAAATGAATCTTCAAAAGTGCTTTGTAAAAGAGGCGGCTACCTACTCTCCCGCATTGCATTGCAGTACCATCGGCGCAAGTGGGCTTAACTTCTCTGTTCGGAATGGGAAGAGGTGGGACCCCACCGCAATAACCACCTGATGTATTTTTTTTTAGTTGACAGATTCTAAGTTGACGTGTTAACAAGTTATTTGTCTTATTTTGTTGACGAGTTCTGAAGTTGACAGGTTGACAAGTTATTTGTTTTTCTTGTCCATTCTCCTGTTTGTCTTATTGTCGCTTTTTATTTTATCAAAGCAACTCAGTTTGTCTACTCGTTAACTAGTCTAACTTGTCTACCGTTTAAAGCACTTGTCTACTAATACAAACAATATCTCCACAAGCAGAGCTATAAAGGACTTTTTCAATCCTTTGTCTTGAACAACTCAAAGTGTGAGCCCGAAAAAGAAGAAAGTTTCGGGCAATTAGTAGTGCTCGGCTTTGACATCGCTGTCTTTACACCTGCACCCTATCAACGTCGTCGTCTACAACGACCCTCAATGGAGTTCTCATCTTGCGGCTGGCTTCGCACTTAGATGCTTTCAGCGCTTATCCATTCCAGACTCAGATACCCAGCGGTGCACCTGGCGGCACAACTGGTAAACCGGAGGTCTGTCCATCACGGTCCTCTCGTACTAGTGACGGCACCACGCAAAACTCCCGCGCCCACGATAGATAGAGACCGAACTGTCTCACGACGTTCTGAACCCAGCTCGCGTGCCACTTTAATGGGCGAACAGCCCAACCCTTGGGACCTTCTCCAGCCCCAGGATGTGACGAGCCGACATCGAGGTGCCAAACCACCCCGTCGATATGAGCTCTTGGGGGATCAGCCTGTTATCCCCGGGTACCTTTTTATCCTTTGAGCGACGGAGTTTCCATACACATCCGCCGGATCACTATGCCCCAGTTTCCTGCCTGCTCGGCATGTCTGCCTCCCAGTCAAGCGCCCTTATGCCATTGCACTCTATAAGGCCGGTTACCAATCGGCCCGAGGGCACCTTTGGAAGCCTCCGTTACGCTTTTTGGAGGCGACCACCCCAGATCAAACTACCCACCAAGCAGTGTCCCCACATCAAGCGGGTTAGACCTCAGACAGCCAAAGGGCCGTATTTCAAGGATGGCTCCACAGATGCTGGCGCACCTGCTTCGAAGCCTCCGGCCTATCCTACACATCGGATGACCAAGGTCAGTGCTAAGCTATAGTAAAGGTTCACGGGGTCTTTTCGTCCCATCGCGGGTAATCGGCATCTTCACCGATACTACAATTTCACTGAGCTCATGGTTGAGACAGCGTCCGGATCATTACACCATTCGTGCAGGGTCGGAACTTACCCGACAAGGAATTTCGCTACCTTAGGACCGTTATAGTTACGGCCGCCGTTTACTGGGGCTTCAATTCAATGCTTCCTACTGACTAGTGACATCTCCTCTTAACCTTCCAGCACCGGGCAGGGTGTCAGGCTGTATACGTCATCTTTCGAGTTTGCACAGCCCTGTGTTTTTGTTAAACAGTTGCCTGGACCTATTCTCTGCGCCTCATATTGCTATGAGGACCCCTTATCCCGAAGTTACGGGGTCAATTTGCCTAGTTCCTTAACCATGAATCTCTCAACGCCTTAGTATGTTCTACCCGTCTACCTGTGTCGGATTGCGGTACGGGTACCTACAGGATATGCTTAGCGGATTTTCTCGGGAGTTTGTTTACCTGCGCTATCAACTTCCCCCGAAGGGGACGTCGTACTATTAAGGTCGGCTCTTGGAGTGGATTTGCCTGCTCCAATCTACGCCTACACTCTTTAACGGGGACTTCCGTCGCCCCGCAGCAGTGTCACTGCTCCGTCTCCACATCGCTCCTGAAGGTAGTAACGGAATATTAACCGTTTCTGCCATCGCCCTCGCCCTTCGGCTGAGACTTAGGACCCGACTTACCCCGGGCTGATTGGCATTGCCCGGGAAACCTTAGACTTATGGCGGAGGGGAATCTCACCCCTCTTATCGTTACTTATACCTACATTTGCTTTACCATGCGCTCCAGGATCAGTTATCTTCACCATTCGACGCACATGGTATGCTCCCCTACCGATACTTTTATAATTACTATCCCGCGCCTTCGGCATCTGCCTTATACCCGATTATTATCCATGCCCGGACCCTCGACTAGTGAGCTGTTACGCACTCTTTGAATGAATGGCTGCTTCCAAGCCAACATCCTAGCTGTCATAGGGACCAGACTTCGTTAGACTAACTCAGACAGAATTTCGGGGCCTTAGACGGCGGTCTGGATTCTTCTCCTCTCGGGGACGGACCTTAGCACCCGCCCCCTTACTGCATGGCTGCTATCCGTAAGCATTCGGAGTTCGTCAGGTCTCGATAGGCGGTGAAGCCCTCTTGACCTATCGGTCGCTCTACCTCTTACGGAGATCACCACACGCGGCACCTAAATGCCTTTCGGGGAGTACGAGCTATCTCCAAGTTTGATTGGCCTTTCACTCCTACACTCAACTCATCCAGAAGCTTTTCAACGCTTATTGGTGCGGTCCTCCATTCCGTGTTACCGGAACTTCAACCTGGTCAAGTGTAGATCACTTGGTTTCGCGTCTACCCCCACCAACTATACGCCCTATTCAGGCTCGCTTTCACTGCGGCTTGGGGACTAATGGCCCTTAACCTTGCTGGTGATGGTAACTCGTAGGTTCATTATGCAAAAGGCACGCCGTCACTGCATAAAAGCAGCTCCGACCGCTTGTAGGGCGTATGGTTTCAGGAACTATTTCACTCTTCTTATCGAAGTGCTTTTTCACCTTTCCCTCACGGTACTGGTTCACTATCGGTCTCACAGGAGTATTTAGCCTTACCGGATGGTCCCGGCGGATTCGCGCAGAATTCCTCGTGTTCCGCGTTACTCAGGATACCGCTATGTTGCAATTAGCTTCGCATACTGGACTTTCACCATCTGCGGTTCTTCTTTCCAGAAGATTCTGCTCACTGGATTCATACAATGTCGCGGTCCCTACTACCCCCGCAGCTGCGTTGCCACAGTCACGGTTTGGGCTGTTCCCCGTTCGCTCGCCACTACTAAGGGAATCATTATTTATTTTCTCTTCCTGCAGGTACTAAGATGTTTCAGTTCCCTGCGTTAGCTCTCACGCTTAGCGTGAGTGACCGTCCTTCAGACGGCCGGGTTGTCCCATTCGGAAATCTTCGGATCAAAGGTTATTTGCATCTACCCGAAGCTTATCGCAGCTTATCACGTCCTTCATCGCCTCTGTGAGCCTAGGCATCCGCCATACGCCCTTTTCTTACTTTCTTCTTATAAAGGATAAAGCAAGAATATATAAAAGCAACATTCATTGCCTTTATTCTTACTGCTTCACCTTTTTGAAGCTCATACTTTCAGCTGTCAAGTGAAATCATATCTTGCGATTTGATTTCTAAGATTGAACTTAGTTTACTTTACAGTTTTTTTGCTTGTGTCAATATGTCAAAGATCGTTTGGACAATCAAAAAGGCTTAAAAGCCTTCTCATGTCACTTATGTGGAGAATAACGGATTCGAACCGTTGACCCCCTGCTTGCAAAAGCAGGTGCTCTAGCTCAGCTGAGCTAATCCCCATGTTTGTAATGCATAATGAAGAATGCATAATGCATAATTACGATTACCATTTGATTTGCATCATCATTCAGGAGAGTTCAAATAAAAACTCAAATGCAAGCTCATCTAGATTATGAATTATGCATTATGAATTATGAATTAAAGAAGTAGTCCCAGGCAGACTTGAACTGCCGACCTCCACATTATCAGTGTGGCGCTCTAACCAACTGAGCTATAGGACTATTGTCAATTCATAATATGAAAGACATAACATTTATGTTTCATACTTATGAATCCCGGTTGGTTGCTGTCCAAGACCTGGGCTTCAATCGCCCGGCTTCCTTTTTCTCTATATCTTAAACAGTTCCGTGAGTACAAGAAGAACAGTAGAAAGCGTTTCCTATCTTTCTCTTTTATTTACCCTATTGTCATTACTATTAACTTGTCTACTCGTAAACCCGTTAACTTGTCAACTTGTTAACTCGTCAACCTGTCTACTTGTCAACTTTGAAATCCGTCTCCAGAAAGGAGGTGTTCCAGCCGCACCTTCCGGTACGGCTACCTTGTTACGACTTAGCCCCAATCACCAGTTTTGCCCTAGGCCGTTCCTTGCGGTCACAGACTTCAGGCACCCCCGGCTTTCATGGCTTGACGGGCGGTGTGTACAAGGCCCGGGAACGTATTCACCGCGCCATGGCTGATGCGCGATTACTAGCGAATCCAGCTTCGTGGGGTCGGGTTGCAGACCCCAGTCCGAACTGGGACCGGCTTTAAGGATTAGATCGTATTTGCATACAACCAACTCTCTGTACCGGCCATTGTAACACGTGTGTAGCCCCGGACGTAAGGGCCGTGCTGATTTGACGTCATCCCCACCTTCCTCACACCTTACGGTGGCAGTATCTCCAGAGTGCCCAGCATCACCTGATGGCAACTGAAAAAAGGGGTTGCGCTCGTTATGGCACTTAAGCCGACACCTCACGGCACGAGCTGACGACAACCATGCAGCACCTTCACAGACGCCCCGAAGAGCCCTCATCATCTCTGAATCGTTCGTCTGCAATTCAAGCCCGGGTAAGGTTCCTCGCGTATCATCGAATTAAACCACATGTTCCTCCGCTTGTGCGGGCCCCCGTCAATTCCTTTGAGTTTCACCGTTGCCGGCGTACTCCCCAGGTGGGATGCTTAATGCTTTCGCTTGGTCGCTAATTCTAAAGTGAACTAACAACGGGCATCCATCGTTTACTGTGCGGACTACCAGGGTATCTAATCCTGTTTGATACCCGCACCTTCGAGCTTCAGCGTCAGTTGTGCTCCCGTAAGCTGCCTTCGCAATCGGGTTCTTCGTCATATCTAAGCATTTCACCGCTACGACGAATTCCGCCTACGTTGTGCATACTCAAGTGAACCAGTTCGCGCTGCAATTCAGACGTTGAGCGTCTACATTTCACAACACGCTTAATCCACGGCCTACGCTCCCTTTAAACCCAATAAATCCGGATAACGCCTGGACCTTCCGTATTACCGCGGCTGCTGGCACGGAATTAGCCGGTCCTTATTCATGTGGTACCTGCAATAAACTACACGTAGCTCACTTTATCCCCACATAAAAAGCAGTTTACAACCCATAGGGCCGTCATCCTGCACGCTACTTGGCTGGTTCAGGCTCTCGCCCATTGACCAATATTCCTCACTGCTGCCTCCCGTAGGAGTTTGGACCGTGTCTCAGTTCCAATGTGGGGGACCTTCCTCTCAGAACCCCTACTGATCGTTGCCTTGGTGGGCCGTTACCCCGCCAACAAGCTAATCAGACGCATCCCCATCACTGACCGATAAATCTTTCGTTTTCATTAGATGTCTGCAGAAAACCTCATAAGGTATTAGTCCGACTTTCGCCGGGTTATCCCTTAGTCAGAGGCAGGTTGGATACGCGTTACTCACCCGTGCGCCGGTCGACGCCCATCGAAGCAAGCTTCAATGTCGTTTCCCTCGACTTGCATGTGTTAAGCCTGTAGCTAGCGTTCATCCTGAGCCAGGATCAAACTCTCCATTGTAAAATTAGTTTGAAAGGTTTAATAAGCAATAAATCAAAATGCTAAAAAGCTTTTCAATCAATCACTCATACCTTGAATAATCTGTTCAGAACGAATCTCCTTGATTTAATAGTAAAAAAAGTAAATTGAAAGTAACAAAAACAAAAAGGCAAAAAAAGCAAAAAAACTTCACTCCTTAAACCCCTCATTTACATTACTCAGATTGATCGGTTCGTTTCTTCTACCCAAGACACATATTGCTATATGTCTCGCTTCTTGTACTACTTCTCTGTTTATGTAAATCTTTTCAAAAGAACTCTTTCTTTTTGGTGGCAAAAGTCTTTTGCAAGACTCGGCCTTGCTTCTGGAATTTAGCAATCAATAACTCGATTTCTCCCTGAAAGCGTTTGCAAAAGGTAATACATTTACAGCCCCAATCCAAATGTTTTTAAAGAAAAGTTTGAAAAACTTGTGAAAATTTTCGCGTTGTTTGACAAAACAAGGCAAAAAGCATAACCAAATGCAAGACTTCAGGCGACAACTCCACACAAAGCACACTGCAATATCAGGCAAAGAAAAAAACCCATAAAAATAATCCTCAACAATAAAAACGACGACGGCGGCGACCTTTTCTTTCTTTCTTTTCGTCGTTCTTGTTCTTTAGTTCTTGTTCTTAGTTCTTAGGAAACTTAACTCCTTGATTATCAGTAATTCCATTTGTTAATTTATCTAAACCTTTGAACATTCGCTGAGAAATGGGAGAAGATTGGAGTGAAAACCGAGCAAGAATTAAGGAAAATTACACCACGAAAAAAAGGTGGGATTAGACTGCCAAATGATTCGGCTGATCTCCTCCCACCTTATTATATATAATGCAAAGTCAGAGTTTACGACTTAAACACTCTATCCAAGAATGTTTCCATCTCACCCGCTTTTGCAGCCGGAAGACTATCAGCGAAACGCAAATGATATTCATTTTCTGCAATATGAATCGTGTCATCGAAGTCCCAGAATATAACGCAAAGCAATGCGATAGATACACTCCGTCGGTGCAAGTCCATAGACCTGATGTTTGAAAATATGGCGCAATCGCTCTTCATCATTTGGGAAAAGCACGACGCATTCCCTCGCTATTATACAGGCGTTTCACGATTTCCGTAATGTATTGTCCCGATTTCATATACAAATCGGCAAACGTTTTTATCAGGGTCATCAAAGCAACCGGGATTCTCTTCTTCCAGTAAATCCACCATCTTTCTTACCACTTTTTTTCGGTGTAAAAAAATCTGATTTGTCTTCTGTGGAGGAATATAATTAAAGATATCTTCATCTGATGTAGCCTCAAAATAGTTTGCCAACCGCCGCCGAAGTTTCATAAACTCTTTCACTGAATCATTGAAAAACTACCTCATCAAAGAATTGACTACTCACGTGATCAATCAGCTGTTCTTCGGCACTCTTTCCTTGTTTTTCTTTCTTTTCACTATATTTTTCTATACTATGGGCTATCAAATCACCGAGTTCCGCCTCCTTATCTCCATAGATTTTTGGGCCAAACAACGCCGCCTGCACCTCTTTAACCATAGCTTGATTGGGCCGAGTGTTGCCGTCTTCATCAACGACTCCCGACAATTCTTCAACACTTTCAGCATCTACCATGCCGTTTTTTTCGGAGCCGACACTGCATCAAATTGATTGATGATATTGATGATTCCAGCCGAACAACCATAAATACTACTGATGTTGGCAAAAAGGAAATTGCTCATAAACCCACTACGAACCACCTCTTGAGATCGAGATCTTTCGCGGAATCAACATCACTTGTTCAGCATCAAAGCTCCCTCATCTTCTATCACCTCATCATTGTCGGTCTTACCATCTCCGGCTGCAACCACAATCTCAAAGTCGGCAAATTCGGGATGACGCTGTATGTCTCTGAGTTTCTCTGCAAGTTTCTTTGCAGCATCAACACGATTCAACAACCAAAACGTGTGACGCAATTCATGACGCAATTCGGGCGTAGAAAAGGGATAACGTGGCTGCCGCGACAACGCATCCAACCATTTGTCAATGGCCTCATCGTGTACAAACTTGCCCCGATCAACACGAAAAAACTCATTCAAGTCAAAGGCATAGGCTTCTGTATCGCCATCAATCTCAACACCTTCTCTCACCTTTGCCATGACAATATCACTCATTCGATAGGTAAACATGTTGAGTTTCGGCATCTCTTCATAAGGGTTTACCCCCTCATGTGCCTCGTCTATCACGAGCAAATCCCACTGAAGATTAGCCACTTCGTGCAATTTACATCGCCATGTTCACCCGTAATGGCGGCTACAGTGATACTATCGTGCCACCTAAAGCCGTCACCCAACTCGGCGTAACTATCCGTTGCCCAGAAGATATTCTGTTGTGTGGTGTGGTCTTTCAATAGTACTTCGAGCAGGCCTGGCTCTCTTTAAGCACTCTATTCTCAAGAATATCTATTGGTTCTGACATGATTTAATCGGGTTAGTGAATGCAAAGTAACAAAAAAATAATGAACAAAAAGGAATGAATCTCTAAGAAAAAGCGATTTGTTTATTGATTCTTTGTGTCACCAAGCCCCTTGTTTGGTTTCATTTTCTCACAGCTTGTTTCTTTCAAATAAGGTTTCCATAGCCCATGCTTTATCTCAACACAACCGACAATCCGCTTACAATGCGCCCTCACCCCATGATGACTTCAATAGAAAGAATTTAAAGATTACTAAACAAAGGACAAAAAAATGGCATTACATTTGTAAGGGAGACAAAGAAAAAGTAAATTTGCAAAGTGCTGTAAGAGAATGTTATGCAATGGCGCACGACCTTCGGTTTGCACCACAAACACAAACAAAATTATTATTAAACAAAGAGAATATGGATTTCAAAGAATTTAATGACAGAGTGCGAGACATAGAATATGGCAACTCTGGACCATCTTATTCAGCTGCCTTTCCGGCACTGATTCGCAAAGTATATCTATGGATGACCTTTGCATTGGCTATCAGTGGCATCGTTGCTTACGGCGTAGCGACATCACCCAATCTATTGATGCTCATCTATTCTAACAAGCTTGTATTCTGGGGAATCATAGCCGTTAATTTCCTATTGGTATGGAAGATTAGTGGAAGTACAATGAAACCCAACCGCTCGTTGGCTACCACGACGTTGATGTTTGCCCTTTATTCGGTACTCACGGGTGCCATATTGTCATTCATCTTCGTTGTCTATGCACCGACAGCCATCATCAAAACATTCTTTATTACGGCTGGAATGTTTGTATCAACTGCGGCTTATGGCTACTTCACAAAGAAGGACTTGTCTAACTGGGGCGGTTTCCTCACCATGGCTTTGCTTTGGTCTTATCCTTGCATTTGTAGTCAATATGTTCCTAAAGAGCAGTTCATTAGACTATATTATCAGTATTGTTGGCGTGATTGTTTTCGTGGGGCTGACCATCTGGGACAGCCAAACCATCAAACGCCAACTGGCAGAAAATGCCCTGACGTTAGCGAGGCTTCACAGAAGCTTGCCGTATGCGGTGCACTCAGCTTGTACTTGGATTTCATCAACTTGTTCCTCTACTTGCTGCGCATTTTCGGCCGCGACAGATAATCATTAATTATATTCGACATCCTAATGAAGAAAAGAAACTTAGTGGCAGCAGGTGTGCTGACCACCTCTCTCGTGCTGAGTAGCTGTGGCATTACAGCCAATGGCTCGGGCAATAACAATGGAGGCAACATCTTAAGTGAAGTACTTGGCAACATGGGAAACGTCGGTACGGTGGGCAATGTGTTAGGCAGTGTGCTCGGGATTGACAAGCCTTCGGAACGCGATATCATTGGAAGCTGGCACTATAGTGAACCAGGTGTGGCCTTCACCGAGTAAGAATGCCTTGGCCAAAGCAGGGTGGCGAAGTCGCTGCAGCTCAGGCAAAAAGCAAAGTTGGAAGAAAGCTATCAGTCGGTTGGTTTCAGACGCGATAACACGCAACTAACGTTCAACAGCAACAAAACTTTCAATGCTCGACTGCTTGGAAAGACCTTTAATGGCACATGGACTTTACGATAATAATGAGCAGAAAATCACACTAAAGACGCTGCTCTTCACTATCCCCCGTCTATGCAAAAGCGCACCACTTCGGGAATGAGTTACCTCATGGAGTCCAAGAAACTATTAACCATTTTGCAGACGGTTTCAGCCCTCAGTGGCAACAACACCCTGCAAACGGTTGGCGACTTGAGCAAGAACTATGACGGAATACGCATGGGATTTGAAATGAAGAAATAAGCTTTTTGTGCTTTCATCACGTGGACATCAGCTGATTGAAACGTGATAACAATCATAAACTGAAATGGAGAATATCAAAGACTTTGGCTGAGATATTCTCCATTTTGTTTTCAATCAGCGTTATAAATACCCTCTAACGCCTCAACTTCTCACCATGTTTTTCTCAAGAAAGAAGAAAGAAAAATAAGGTAACAAACTACTCTTTGTTATGGCTTTAGAAACTTATTGTCTTTGATAGTCACCCTACTACATCCTTCAAGAATCCTCCATTTATTCCCAACCCATGAGGAAGGCGCTTCAACTTTCACCTCATTTCCCTTTGAAAATCAACTGCGATGTGCTCTTGGCATAAAGCAAAGGATTCCCCAAAGTGACGAAGAAGTTATTGAGGATACGCACATTTTGATGCACAGGTTGACGTGCATCAACCTCGTGTTCGAAGGATTTAAGGCAATAACGGCATGCGAAGGACCACCATTATAGGCACAATCTATAAACTTGTTATTCTCAATCAGCACATCCTTTACAGGCCCAGATTCATACCATCCGGCAGCATCGCCCTCTATAAGAATGGCACTCATGCCCGTATAACAATAGGTGTTGTCACGGATAATCACTCTCCGCGGTGTGGTAACAAGCGTGCCACGCGTGCTGGTTCGGGAGAAAAAACAATGCCGAATGTCTACTTCGGGCGTACAACTAAGGTTCTCTACGCAATCACTTTTGCAAGCGAACATCGCCTGGAATGGGCCGCATGAACGTCACTTCTACTATCCGCGGTAACTCCTTTCGCACTGCTTTTATGGTGTTTTCTGCATAGCGTTGCATGGTAGAAGGACGCACAAAAGCTACCGTATCGCCAATAAAATAGGCACGAAAGCCATAGCTTTGAGGGTGCATGAAGCGTAATTTGAGCGTATAATCATCAACCTTTTCTACGGCTTGTAAATTGGTTCCATGCACATTAATGCAATCATCTTGCGCACCAAGAAACCTACAACTGTCAATCACAACCTTGCCACTACAACCCGAAAAATGCATAAAGTCGGCCGAAGATGCCAATATTCGTGTGCTGTTTTCACGCGGTTCACATCTCACCCGAAGCATCTTGACGTTTCGACAATACTGACTCACAATGCCTAATCCATGCATATAGTGCACGCCTACATTGTAAAACGTGATATTTTGGCTTTCAAACAAAAACATTCCCACCTGATCTCGGATGATATCGCGCACCGTAATGGTATGGTTTTCCTTAAAATCCTTCGCTAAATCTGTTGCAAAATGTACCACATTTGGCGCCACTTCAACCGCCTTAGCCTGTGAGAGAATGTCCCAATCACGGCTATAATAAAAATGTTTATTAGTGGGATCATACTCTATGCAATGCGGTTTGTTCGTCCGCCAACCCTCTCCTATCCACATCATCTTCCCTTCGACAATCGCAAATTTGGAGTCGGGATGCACACGAGTCGTTACTCCATGCGCATCAACTTTAAGGTAAGTGAGTTCCGAACCGCCAGGTCTTTCAAAGTCAAAATGAATATTTTGCAACCTCATCTCCTTGCAATGGGCAAAAGAAAGCATCGTCATCTTGCCATGAAACATCAGCGTTGACTCATTTCCTTCAATGGTTAGGCCGCTCATCTCTTCGAACAAAAAGGCCTATTGTCTTTACTTTTGAGGGACATTCTGTTTCAGACGAGGTGTTGGAAATATAGTATTCACGCCGCGAAGCATCAGTAGGCCACAGGTCATAACGCCCAGATTGAAACACAATAACCTTGCTTTTTCCAACGCTTGCAGTCGGCAATCAAGGTTTGCAAACGAGCCGTCTGGTCTTCGTAAGTGTTGAGGGTGCACCCCATAGTCGGCCACAAACAGCGTATCATGGAGGGCTGCCTGTGCAGACAACGTTACAAAAAAACAAGCATACATTCAGCAACCATCGCAATTTATTTTCTTTTCATCATTTGTGAATTTTCATATCTACACATAAGGTGCATCGCTCCAAAAACGCAACGATATTTGGCAAAGATAAGCATTATCTCTGATAACTCACCCCTTTAATGAGATATATTCCATGAAAAACAAATCTCCTGCGGTGAAGAACATCCGCCGAATGAAACCCCAACAGCCATTAACCCTCTTTTCCATTGCCCATCCATCTGATTGAAAGGCACTTAACTCGGGAAAACCATTTGGCTGAGATGACGCGATAAAAGCACTCAGATGGTGGCCCCATCTGAGTCAAATGGCCCGACAATTTGACGCTGTTTACAAAGCCTTTTTCTACACAAAAACTTGACTGTTTCCAAAAGAACATTTTAAAAGAGAAGTCGCTTCTCTACATGCCCTGGGGTTAGTTGGTTTGTAAGCCACCACCCAGTATGACTTAATGCAACAAGGCATTTACTCCATTTGACAATAGAAACAACACTCATTTCATTAAATCGGGTGGACAATCTTCAGCTCTGCTTCCCCACATTTTATTCGGTTCTGGTCCCATTTGAAAAGTCAACACGCCATCTTCTGTCAGCATAGAATGGGTGATATAATTGCGCGTATAGGGTTTCCCATTATATATTGCTGACTGAATATAATAGTTTTTGCGCGAAACATCTTTTGCCTTAATAACCAACTTACCGATATGCACCTCCTCAAATGTCGGTGTCCCTATAATATAATAAGGTGAAACTGGACATACGGGATAACATCCCACAGCCGAGAATACGTACCATGCACTCATCTGTCCAGCGTCGTCATTGCCACAAAGGCCTCCCGGCACATCAAGATATTCATTATCAAGAATCGTTCTTACAGCTTGTTGGGTCTTCCACGGCTGGCCAACGTAGGCATAAAGATAAGGTATTTGCTGACATGGTTCATTGCCATGCCAATACATGCTGTCTCTAAACATGCGGTCGAGCCGTGCTGTGAACGTTGCCTTTCCACCCATTACATCAATCAACCCATAGACATCATGCGGTACATACCAAGTGTATTGTGCGGGTGTTCCCTCTGTAATGAAAGGCTCACGCGTATCAATATTGCTATTGTTTAACCATCTTCCATTGGCCCATCTGCCGTCAGCCCATCCTGTTTTTGGATTGATAACATTGCGCCAATTGCGTGCACGTGCCATCAAACGCCTATAATCTTCTGTCTTTCCTAAAGCCTTGGCAGCCTGTGCAACAGCGTAATCATCGTAGGCATATTCAAGCGTTCGACTCACTTGTTCACGCATATGAAAAGCCTCTTTAACACTATCATTCAGTGGGATATAGCCATATTTCAGATAACTTTGCAACACCCGACGTCCTTTTCCGTCTTTATAATCCTTTTGAATTTGCTATTTCAAAAGGCGTTTTTGCGCATGGCTTCATAAGCCTTTTCCTTATTCAGATTGTGGCCACCCTTTACAAATGATTCGGCCAAAGCCGCTACTGCATGGTCTCCTATCATTGCAGCGGTATAACTATTCCAGCAAGGAAAGATAGGAAGCCAGCCCCCTTCCTCATACATATCTACCAAACTCTGTAACATTTCATTGGCCTTTGGTTCGATAATCATGTTGAGTGGCAGCAATGTTCGATAGATGTCCCACATCGAGAAGTCCATATATGAATGTCGAAAAAGAGGAGTATTCCCATGCTTCCCCATGGAATGTTGCATGATTTGTGTTCCTCCGGCAAACGAAGGATAACGCCCGTCCGCGTCACTAAAGTTACGTGGCAAGAAACTGGCACGATAAAGTGCACCATAAAACTTGGCTACTGCAGCCGTATCAGAAGAAGAAACACGTAGCTGATTGACTTTTGCTTTCCAACTATCTATTGTTTGTGAACGGGCGTTATTAAACTCCCAATGCGGCATTTCTTGTTGAATATTGTTGAAAACACCGTTCATATCAACAAAACTACTGGCCATTTTAACCAATATTCTATCACCCTTTGACACATCAAAAGGCTGCCCATGCCACCCCGTCCTTTATGCCATAATCACGCAAGGGCTTTTTGAAATACCACGGCAAACCAGCCTTTTAAAAGCCAGCCTTCTCGCCCCATCCCTGATAGATTCTGTGTACAGGATTATAGCCATAAATGCAATTTCGTGAAGTATCAACAGCCACAAAACCCTCTCTATAGTCGCTGTTGGGATTGACAACAATATAGGTACGTCCTCCCTTCTGATAGCAGAAACGAAGCATAGCCACATGACTTCTCCCTGTCATTTCAGCCTTTAAATGCTCGTTGGGCAATGAAACAGCATAGTAATCTGGGTGAGATTGCTCACTTATATGACTGAAACGCGAGGCTCGCTCAACAGGTTTCAAGCGCAGACTATCCATTAATGGCATCATCGTAAACGAGCCATAATCTTGTGTGCAGCCTCCCACGAGCCAATGACTTCCACGAAAGCCCTGCAGCTTTTTCATCGCGATAGTAATATGGTGCGATGCATTTCTGCTCTCCATCTTGTGTCTGTGGTGTCCAGAAAGTCATGCCATTAGGTTCTAATACAGCGGGAAGCGTCTGCCCATGTTCTTCACTTCCTTTGCCATAACGACTCAACGAGGGCGTAACAGCATAGTCAGTACCCACGAGAGTGTTGATAGTTGCCATATTTTTTTCAATGCTTCTGCATTGGCAATACGATTTTCCACATAGTTCAACACATGGTCCCAACGATAATAATAGCCCGTTTTTTTCCATCAGGGCCTACATCCAATGAACGCACCTTGGAAAGTCGGATTTCACGCTCGTTGAGCATGAATTTCACAATAACCTGCTGTGGCTTTTAATGGCTTCTGTGCCTTATCCGGGTTATAATAAAAGACGATTTGCAAGTTAGCCGCCATAGGAATAAGCTGATCCATCTGGTCTTTTTGCTCATCAGAAAGGTTATCTGGCCCCAACAAAGCCAGTAAACGATAAAGTGGAGTGTCGTGACCAAAGCGCAATGTGGCTGTCAGTTCACTCTGCAAGGCATGGTTAACTTCGGCCACAATATTATGCCAAAGGCTCACGGCCGAACGCTGAGTAACTCCATAATTGTCGGGAGCCAGTCCATTACAAAGCCACATCCGCTCATTGTTCTGCTCGTAAATATCACGCAATTCCGCTTCCGTAAAAAAACTGATAAAAAAATTGAGTTTCAGTCCCACATCTTGCATATCTGAGGCAACAGCGTGCAACTCCGTCATCAATTTTTTTCAGCATTTTCAACCTTTGTTGGGTCTTTGAAAAGAGCAGAAATAAAACGTTCATTACCCAAATGACGTTGTGGATTGACCATCTTCTGCCATGCATCAAGTTCAGAACTCTTATAAGCTATCCACGCCATATCTGCCGAATCAGAATGCTGTTCCACCTTTTCTTTCCGCACATTCCTATTTTCAAGTACACTGCAAAAAGCCTGCATGCTCTTCACACAGCGGTCTGAAACACTCGAAAAAGCCTCAATACTGCCACCAGGAGAAAACAATTCAGGAAAGCGAAGCACCATATTTTTGGCGATTTCTTCATGCTGATGTACACCTATCGGAGAGAGTTTTCCACCATTTCCACGTGCTTGTTTCCACACAATCTGCATCATCTTTTTCAGCCTTTTTACCCAATTTCGTAAGGTTTTTCTTTGTCGGCAAAGCTGGCTAATTATCCATTCATAACGGGCATCAGAGGTCATCCATCGGCTGCCATGTCGCCCGTAATGACTCATGTAAAATGGTATAAAGTCCTCGGGAACAGCCGTATATTTCGCAGCCTTATATTCTGGATAGGCATAATAAATGCCCCCATCTGCTCATTACTCTTTTGGGCAAAGGATGTAAGAACAAGGGAAAGGAGAAGTGTTATTACAATTGTTTTGCGTATCATTAATCTTATTTTATAGCTTATAAAGAGACAGGAAACCAAATAAATTAAGAATTATACTTTTTGAGAGAAGTAAGTTATCACACAAATAAAGCCATAAAGTATGACACAACTCCTTACTAATTCTTTTATAAACAAACCTCATCTCAGTAAAAGACAAGGCTTGTCTTTAGTCTTATTTTATTTTATTCTTGGATCAGGATAACCGGGATTCTGCTTCCATTCAGTATTGTTGTCGAGCATATCTTTATGGATAGGGAAGATACGTCGCGTCTTCTCGAAGTTGGCATATGGGTTACTATGATAGTGGGGGAAGAACTCATCCTCAAAAGTGTCCGAAGCGAATCATGTCGTTACGACGCCAGTTTTCGTTCATGAACTCACGGCCACGCTCTTCATAAATGTCCTGCAAAGTGGGCACATGCGTAAGAGACGGAGCATGAACATAGGTGCGAATTTGATTGAACAGCGACTGAGCTACCGTGCCACCCGTACCTTTTCGTGTCAGCGCTTCAGCCTTCATCAACAGAATATCGGCATAACGGAAGATGGGAACATCGTTACTTTGGTTGCGTCCATTCTTGTAATCGTCATTAATAACGAAGAACTTTACTGAGCGATAACCTTGTCGCCATCCATCGAGGTCATCACCAACATCAAGGTTTTGCCAATCAAGTGTTGTATGATTTGCATCCGTATAGCGTAGCGTTATATTCTTTGTGAGTATCAACGGATTTCCTTTCCTATCCTTGGCAACCTCTGTTGTGGGTAACAAGGTAGTTGGATCATAAACATAAACTTGACCACCTATCACACAGCTGTTGCGTTCATCGCCTGCAAGCGTAAAGAGATTAGCAAATTCAGGAGTCATAGTCATATATCCACCACCTGAGTTTGAGAGTTTCATACCAAAGTAACTGGGATTCATACTCTTAATATCCTTATAGCTGTTGGCGCGACCATACTGCATGCCTGTTGCTGTATACGTGTCGTAAGGCATAGCATAGATAAAGTCCTCCACATTCAACGCACTGTTGTTAGGACAGAACTTAAAGCGATAAGCCATAGAGCCAAGATTAAACTTACCACTATTTATGATGTCATCGCATATACTAATGCATGCATCAAGCTTTTCATTTGTTGCTGAAGAAGCATCATATTTATCAACAGATGCTGCCATATAGACAGGCCAATTTATATAAAGTTTAGCCAATAAAGCCTGTGCCATATACTTATTTGGGATGCCATTGCGTCCTTCACTTGCATCCGTTGAAAGATGAGGAATAATCTCAAGTAATTCCTTTTCAAGGTATTTGGCAACTATTGCACGTGGTTGGCGTTTATTCATATCATTACCTTCTACTGTCACATCAAGGATAGGAGCATCTCCCCAGCAATCCATCATGAGGAATTCAAAGTAAGCACGCATTGCGCGGGCAGGCATTTTGTACTTATCATCAACGTCACTATTGATGACCTCATTGGCCTTTACACAGCCCTTTCCGAGTTCACCCATCCAATCAATGGTATTGTCTTCATAACTGAAGTCATGCAAACTTGGATGCGAATAAGTACCGCCATCAATCCAACCTCCTGAATAAGAAACTGCTGTTTGCTCATCACTTGAGAGCGACATTGCCTCAAAAAAAGCGACGACCTAAAGTGCCACGGAAGTGGCTGTAGATACTATTTAGCTGGGCATTGAGTGCGACCTCTGAATTAGGATAACTGGGATATTGAGACTTCAAAGGTACATCCAGGTCTGTACAACCGGTCGCTAACAGCATCATACCAGCTGCAAACATTAATTTTATATTTGATTTCATCTTACTTTTTCCTTTCTTTTATTTTTAGAAATTTACTTTTTGCACCTATCATAAATGTGCGTGTATGAGGATAATGACTCAACGATAATCAACTCCAGGATCTATGCCACCAAGATTCACTTCGGGGTCAAGTCCCTTATAACCTGTAATAGTCAACAGATTGTTGCAGGTCATATAGAGCTGTAACGACTGTAACCAGCCATTGAAATGCTTAAAGGTATAGCCTAAAGTTAGACTCTGCAAACGTAGATAGTCGCCTTTTTCAAGGAAACGAGTTGATGGGACATTCGAATAAGTATCGGTGTAAGGGCGTTCATAAATATATTCTTTCAACACATTCCTACCACTTGAAAAATCCGTCAGGAGCTGTATATTGAGCACGCAAACTGTTATAGATTTTATTGCCAAATACACCTGTAATAAACATCGTTAATGTCCAATCTTTATAATTTAGAGTATTGTTCCAACCAAGATTTAATTTGGGTTGTGCATTACCTACTATTGTTCTGTCTTTATAAACTGGGGTTTCGGTTACCTCACCTGTACGTGCATTCGTCACGTCATCATGCACATAATAGGTTGCTTTGCCTGCATCGTTGTAGCCAGCAAACTCATACATATAGAAAGTTCCTATGGGTTGACCCTCTATAACGCGTTGTGTATAGCCGTTAGCTGATACTCCAGCGACCATCGGATCGCCTTGAGAGAAGGTGCCAGTATGGTATAATTCGTTCGAAAGACGATTCACTTTATTATCGTTATGCGAAAGATTCAGCGTTGTGTTCCATTCAAAGAGTTTCGTCTTTACAGGGATAGCATTAAGCGTAAACTCGATACCTTTGTTCGTAATCTCACCCACATTAGCTTGTATAAAGCCAAAAGGATAAACGAAAGATGACACAGGATAACTCCATATTAGGTCTTTAGTCTTCTTATGATAGAACTCTAACGAGCCATTGATTCGACCTCCAATGATAGCATAATCTACGCCAATATTAAACATGCCTGTAGTCTCCCACTTCAATGATTCATTGGCTAACTTCGTGGCACCTAACGACACATAAGTAGATCCATTACTCTGGAAATAAGAGCCAGTAGAGCCATAAGTAGAAACCGCAGAATAGGCACCAAAGCCCAAAGCATTACCGCTTACGCCATATCCCATGCGGAGTTTCAAGTTAGAAAATAGGCTCTGAGCTTTCATAAAAGGCTCTTCGGTGATATTCCATGCCACACTCACGGATGGGAATGTACCCCAACGATGGTCTTTTTCCAAATACCGACGAACCATCACGACGCATAGTTGCCTGCAACATATAACGGCTATTATAAGAATAACCCACACGCCCATAGAACGAAATATTACGTACTGTTTCTCTCGTTCCACTATTGACAGCTGGCATTCCGTCTATCATTCCAGCATAAGTGAGGTTATACCATTTCAAAGTGTCATCGAAAAAACTATGCACACTAAGTCCAAAGCCATCGTTACTATTGCGTTCTTCCCATGAATATCCAGCCATTAATGCTAACTTATGAACTTTATCGAAAGTCTTATCATAGTTAGCATAGGTTTCAAAAGTCTGCGAATGACCAAAATAAGTATTGCGATCGGCTTTACCATTATACGCACTCAGGCCTGGCAACTGCGACTTATGAGAGTCATAACCGCTATAGGTATGCTGGAAGTTATCGTATGAATAGTTCATATTTAACAGCAATCCATCGATGACATGCAAGGTAGCTTTACCTATAAACTGATTGCGTTTCCAAAATGTTTCAGAAGTATCTTCGGCAATAAGTGACATCGGATTGAAGTTATGAGAGCCTGAACCCCATGACCATTCTCCTTTATTGTCTGTAACCTTATTCGTTGGATTAAAGTAGTTCATAGCATCAAGCACCGAGGCACCTTCGTTATCCATCTTCACTCCGCGATGCATTCCATACATCATATTAGCTCCCAAGGAGAGATCAAGATGGTCTTTAAGCACTTTAGTTGATAACAAAGAGCGGACATTCAAACGATACATGTTACTGCCTTTAATAATTCCTTCCCGATTCATATAGTTCACACTGGCCATATAACTGGTCTTCTTGGCAGCACCATTAACAGCAATATTATGGTTATGACTGACGCCCGTGCGCAGCACTTCTCGCTGCCAATCCGTGTCACCTCCACCATCATAAGCATAGTTTATGTTATGTTTGGCGACGAATTCACGAATATCTTGCGCCGTAGCCATATCCAAAGTCTTGGATATATTGTCAAATCCCACATAACCATTATAGCTGACATTCGTGCGTTCTCCGCCGTTCTTGCCACTCTTTGTGGTAATAATGATGACGCCATTTGCCGCTTTTGAACCATAGATTGCCGTTGCAGTGGCATCTCGAAGCACATCAATATTCTCAATATCATCAGGCGAAACCATTGATATATCTACACCGGGAATGCCATCAATCACGTAGTATGGCTGCATAGCGGCACCGCTTCGGAGTGATGAAGCACCACGAAGAGTGATGCTGGGACTACCATTTGGATCACCTGAAGAGGTAACAACAAGCCCGGCAACCTTGCCTTGTAACATGCTCGCTGCATCGGTAAAGACTCCTTTATTGAGGTCTTCCGACTTGATAGTAGTAATAGATGAGGTCACATCCTTACGTCGCATTGTTCCATAACCAACAACAACCACCTCATTTAATACCTTGTTGTCTTCTTCAAGAATAACTTTCGTTTTGTCGCCAGCCTTAATCTCTTTGGGATTAAACCCTACGTAAGAAATCTTCAACCGAGCACCCGGCTTCACGCTAAGTGTGTAGTTTCCATCAGCATCGGTAATGGTTCCATTGTTCGTCCCCACTTCAACAACACTCACACCAACCAGTGGATCTCCCATGGCATCCTTGACATTACCCGTAACTTTGCTTTTGTGCAAAGCCTGCAGTGCAGGCAAAAAACGAGACAACCCACTATGAATGAACGCCTGTAGTTGACCCGAATTAAATCTTGTTCTTTATGCATAAGTTTTTAGTTATTAGATGATATTATTCTATTATCTTATTTCATTAACTTCCAATTTACTATCCCAAATTCGGCTATACCACACGGCCATACCATGATTTTTGATGAAAGGTTCGTCGCGACATGGCCTAAGATCGGCCACACGTCCATTATACTCCGTTTGTTTTTCAGTCGAATATTCACATTATTAAAATAGATATAGCGTACTTTCCCCCACTCATCACCGCCTACAAAGCATCCATTCTCGCTCGTAGCTGTAATATTATTGAAGAAGATTCGCTCCACTTTACCACATCGCCCCTTTGTTTCACCTTTGGGAAAGCGCCGGGTTTGCATCCTTATGATTACCATTAGCACGTGGATAAGAGGTTACATATATGGCTCAGCCTTACCCCACCACACATCACTCCACATGTGAAGTTCCATCTGAATGTTACTAAAGGTAATGTCACTCACACTACCTTCATCGCGATTCTGAATGCCCAAACCACGATTGCTCTTTGTAATGATGCAGTTATTGAAGTTTACATTATAGATAGAATCCATGTTCTCACTCCCAATTTTAATAGCACATGAGCGCGAAGTCATTACACAATTGGTCACAACAATATCATGACAACTTCCATATTCTGCATATTCGCGGCGGTTTTTCAAGCAAATGCAATCGTCACCCGATGTGATATAACAATTGGATATCCGCACATTGCGTGAATGATCAAGGTCAATGCCATCGCCATTCCTTATTTTCAGGTGGTTTTAAAAGATTGATTCCATCAATCACAACGCCGTCACAACCCACGAGATGCAACGTCCAATAGGCTCCTTCCCGTATGGTAACATCTCGTATAATGACATTGTTTACATCTATCAGCGTTAGCACATGAGGACGCGGATCAAATGTAGTAACAGGCTTAAGTTCGTAACTATCCAACAGTTCTTGCCCCATAAAACGAACACCATTGCCATGAATCGTACCTTACCTGTAACAGATATATGCGTTGCATGCTTTGACCAAAGCCACAACATGCCCTCACCTCGGTTCTCGCCAAAGGCACTTTGCCGATAAACTTGCTCATCGGGATTGGCCTTTTAGCACGGCCGTTGCCTCAAGATGTAAGTCTATATTTGACTTCAACTCTAATGGTCCAGATAGGAAAACATGGTTATTTGGGAATACCACTTGCCCTCCACCACGATGCGAACAGGCATCTATAGCTTGCTGAATTGACATGGCATCGTCGGTAATTCCATCACCTTTCGCTCCATAATCCATCACATTAAACACTTGTGCTCTTAGGATTAGTGCCAGAAATAGCATGGTTAGTAATAACACATTACGTCTTTTTGTTCATCATGGGCTGTATGAGATTGTTTCACCACAAAGATAATATTATTTTTGAAACAGCAAGCATTTTTCGTGAGAAAACTACACTTATTTACAAAAAAACAGATAGAAAAAGATAACTTGAAGTAATCTCTTTCACTCGCTGAAACACCTCTATATTAAACCGAAAGACTTTTTGATTAATCTTCATAAATGTAGCGAGAGCCTTTCATATTTAATAGAAAGAGTAGTACAAAAACCATACACTGCATATTATTGTATAACCACTATTCATAGAAATTCTATAACGAGCGGAATCAAGATGGGCAAACTACCTGCAAACTCCTCAAATCATTCGGGAAAACAATTTGGCTGAGATGACGCGATAAAAGCACTCAGATGGTGGCACCATCTGAGTCAAATGGCATGGTAATTTGACGCTGTTTGCAAAATCGGTGACAAAGAAAGAGGAAATGCCCTGTAAATAGGCATTGGCAGAAAGGAGGCGGATCGCTGCACGACGGGACACAAAGAGTGGAACAGCTGCATTGTCAAGAAGAATTAAAATGAAACGATTTTACAAACTAAATCTATTCTTTTGAGGATAGAACAAGACCGAGCGTTTGCGCTTGTTTGCATGGATATAGCATTAGAAAAAACAAATATGTTGGCTCAATACAAGAAAGATGAGCTTCCAATTTATTATCATGTGTGAGCCAATAAGCATTCAACAAGGAATAAAAAGTATGATTTGTTGAACGTTATTTTCTATGAAAAAGACAGATTATTTGTATTTTTATTTGGTTCAACTGCTGTTTGTTCGTACCTTTGCAGGCCTAAAACGAATAAACATACAAACTGATGAAAGTAAAGACAAACCGATTAGAAACGTTGAAACTCCTTATCTCCAGCGGTGAATATGGTAGCCAAGAAGAAGTACTTGTAGCACTAAAGAAAGAAGGATTCACGTTGACTCAGGCCACACTTAGTCGTGACTTGAAGCAGCTGAAAGTAGCAAAAAGCCGCAAGTATGAACGGCAAATATGTTTACGTTTTGCCTAATGAGACCATGTATAAACGCATTCATAAGCCACTTTCTGCGGCTGAGATGATGATGACACCAGGCTTTATTTCCATTAACTTTTCAGGCAATATAGCTGTCATTAAGACGCGACCGGGTTATGCAAGTAGCATCGCTTATAACATTGACACCAGCGAAATGCCCGAAATATTGGGTACAATTGCGGGCGATGACACGATTATTGTTGTGATCAAAGAAGGCGTAAGTCATGAAGAAGTGACTGAAAGTTTGAGTCAACTGATGCCGGGATTCTAAAGCATTACGCTCAATGTTTCGTGTCTTATCTATGATTTTGGAGTGTAAGAAATAAGGATTTGAGCATCAATTCTTATAGAAGAAGAAAAATAATTTGAGTTATTTTTTTGCCCCAACTGCAACTTTTTCCATCATCAAAATGCGTCTAACGCATGAATGACAAATAAAGAAACAAAACATAAAAGGAAAGAATATGGAAGATAAAAAGAAATTAATGCGCTCCTCATCAGACAAATGGCTTGCAGGAGTTTTAGGTGGGATAGCCAATTATTTGGGTTGGGATCCAGCCTTGCTACGCCTCTGTTATCTGCTATTAACCCTTTGCAGTGTGGGCTTTCCCCGGTGTTATTGCATATATCATTCTATGGATGTGCATGCCCCAAGACATCAACACGCAACCATAGAAACTGGGAAACGAGAACGTCGTTACAAACAAAGCATAAGATGCTGCACAAACCATTAGGGTGTGTGCAGCATTTTTTGGTTTATTAATGTTATATTGAAATTAAAAGCAAACCAAAAGTAACTATTCGACAACTTTTTGTATCTTTGGCAATGAAATAAAACAAAAAAGATTGAAAATGGAAGAATCTATCAAACAAATTGGCGAGCGCTTGCGTGGCCTTCGCGATGTACTTGACATCCCGGCAGAGGAAGTTGCTGAGCTTTGTGGCATCACTTTAGAGCACTATCTCAAGATAGAAGCTGGAGAAGCAGACCCTTCTGTATATCGACTTTCTAAGATTTCAAAACGCTATGGCATTTCACTTGACGTGTTGCTCTTTGGAGAAGAGCCGCGCATGAGTAGCTATTATCTCACCCGAGACGGGCAAGGTCAGGAGATAGACCGCGGAGATAAGTATCAATATCAAACGTTGGCAGGAGGTTTTTAGAGGTCGGAAAATGGATCCATTCCTTGTAGTTGTCGACCCGCTTCCAGCCGGAAAAACGATATAGTAAGAATACACATGACGGACAAGTTGTTGACTATATTCTTGAAGGAACATTGGAATTGACGATTGAAGACAAAGTATTGGTGTTGGAAAAAGGCGATTGTGTCTATTTCGATGCAACCCTTCCACACTGCATGAACGCACTAAACGGAGAACCAGCTAAGTTTTTTTATGTGTCGTAAACTAAACGAAAGACTATGATAGAACGTTTTTTAACGCAAACAAAATTCACTTCAGAAGATGACTATGCAAAGCATCTTCATTTCATTGTTCCAGAGAATTTTAACTTCGCCTACGATGTAATGGATGCGTGGGCAGAGGAAAAGCCTGATAAGGTTGCCTTGCTTTGGACGAGTGAAAGAGGCGAAGAGGTGAGCACAACTTATAGAGAGTTTAAGGAACAAACAGACAGAACGGCCGCCTATTTCATGCAATTGGGCATCAAACATGGCGACAAAGTGATGCTTATTCTCAAGCGACATTATCAGTGGTGGCTATCAATGATGGCGCTATGTAAAGTCGGAGCGATAGCTATTCCGGCTACACACATGCTGACAGTACACGACATTGTATATCGCAATCAGAGTGCAAGTGTGAAGTATATCATTTGTGCTAACGATGAATATATCACCGAACAAATCGCTAAAGCCATGCCCGATAGCCCAACAGTAAAGGCATTAGTGGCTGTAAATGCACTCTCAGAACTTGACAAGCCCATACCAGAAGGTTTCCACGATTGGCGCAAAGAGTGGGCTGAAGCACCAGCCTTTGTGCGACCAGACAACGTGAATACCAACGAAGATACAATGTTAATGTACTTCACAAGCGGTACAAGTGGTGAACCAAAGATGGTGGCTCATGACTTCCTTTATGCCTTGGGACATCTCACAACGGGTGTATATTGGCACAATCTCCATGCAAACAGTCTGCATCTTACCGTGGCAGATACGGGTTGGGGCAAAGCCGTTTGGGGCAAACTCTATGGACAATGGTTTGCAGGTGCAACCGTATTTGTATATGATCACGAGAAGTTTACGGCCGAAAAGATTATGCGACAGATGGAGAAATACCACATTACATCGTTCTGTGCGCCTCCAACCATCTATCGTTTTATGATTCGTGAGGACTTCTCTAAATATGATTTGAGCAGTCTTGAATGGTGTACCACGGCCGGAGAAGCCATGAATCCTTCAGTAGCGAATAGGTTTAAAGAGCTTACAGGCGTTACAATCTACGAAGGATTTGGCCAGACTGAGACCACAATGACACTTGGAACCTTCCCCTGGGTGAAGCCAAAACCCCGGGCTCAATGGGTAAGCCAAACCCTCAATACGACGTTCAGTTGCTACGCCAAGATGGTACAGAATGCGAGGACGGAGAAAAGGGAGAGATTTGTATTCGCATAGGAGATAAGAAACCCTTAGGCTTGTTCAAAGGCTATTATCGCGATGAAGAACGAACTAAGGAGACTTGGCACGATGGCATATATCACACTGGTGACATGGCATGGCACGACGAAGAAGGGTATTATTGGTTTGTAGGAAGGACGGATGATGTTATCAAAAGCTCAGGCTATCGCATTGGTCCGTTTGAAGTAGAGAATGCCCTGATGACCCATCCAGCCGTTGTTGAGTGCGCCATAACAGGCGTTCCCGACCCTATTCGAGGGATGATTGTTAAGGCAACTGTAGTACTTGCGCCGGAATATAAAGCCAAAGCAGGCGATGAACTGATTAAAGAGTTGCAGAATCATGTAAAGCATGAGACGGCGCCTTATAAGTATCCACGTCTCATTGAGTTTGTAAATGAACTGCCAAAGACTATTTCCGGTAAGATAAGACGAGTGGAAATACGAGAAAAAGACAATCAAAAGAAGTCTTGATGAAACAGAAAATGTGGAACGAAAGCTTATGCTTTGCTCCACATTTTTTATTATATCTTCTCTTTCATCAAACGATAATGAGAAAGCTTATTTCTTAAAGGTTTTAAAGATAACTCCTTTATAACTGTTGATGCGGAGATTGATTAAGCAACCTGAAGGCAGTCGAGTAAGCGGCACACTAATATACCCTCGGCTCGAATAATACTGCGGAACACCTCCTTGATCGTGGTAGAGTGTGAGGTCAATACGGCGTAACTTACCCCCAACAACAAGGCTATCGGTGGCTATTAAGCCCAAAGTTTGTCCCTTCATCTCACTGGTTTGCTCGCCCGTTAATACCGAAAAACCAATATTCAGATAGCGATTATTCTTGCTTATCCAGGCACTTTCAAACGTAATGGGATCGACATGGAGACTACGAAACCAAGTTGTTGGATGCCAATCTACCACAGGAACAGCCACCAATCGAAGACCTTCTGTCGATGAATCCACCACCTTATTATAATAGAGTAAGCCTCTCACCTTCGCATTGGCTTGCTTTATCCACGACACTTTCAATCGAGGCACGAGCAGAAGTGAATCTCCTTCATCCGTAACGGCACTATAAACAGCGTTGTCAGATGCCGTATAAGCCTCGACGAAGTCAGCCTGAACATAAGAATCTTTGCCATCGCCGACCTCATATCCCCCATGAGAACATGCACTCGCCACAAACAATATGACGAGTGCAATACTTAAAATTGTCCAACGATAACCATGCACCATGCCTATCTTATTTTAGGAATGGCAGATGATTCAGAAACGATTTAAACTTACGATTGCCGTTAGTTGCAGACAGATAGTTCTTTGCTGGGTAAGCATATTGACTCAACAAGCAAGCCCGAAGATAACGTTCGTCCTTGTTCTCTATATCAATCTTCTCCAACTGTCCCATCATATAATCTTCGAAATCGTTTCGTTCGGCGTCGGTATAATGGTCAGAATACATTCTCGTATCCTGTATCATGTCGAGTGCAATGTAGTTACATGGGTAGAGACGATAGTTCCGATGGATCTCTAAATCGATATGCGTTGCAATCTCATCAAATAGTTTATTCTTCGGCTGTTCTTGGTCAACACCTTGTAACCAGTCGTCAATACATGGCGCACATTTATAGTGAATGTGACCTTTAAAGCCTTTAATGCCGGTCAACATGCTTTCAATATCATCCTCAGCTGTCTTCTTCCAGAACGGTACATCGCGTCTTAACTGGTACTCACGAGCCTTTAAGTAGTCACATGGATCGTATTCATAAGAGATTGAAAGTGGAACAATATGCAACTGCGTTAGACGCTCAACGATAGATCCTTCGCCTCCCATGGCCATCATCTTCAATATTGCTGGCTGTGTAAGGTCATTCGAGTTTTTGGCCCGTCCCTGTCGTTGTGCTATCCAAACATTCTCTCTTTTCACGTTAACGGCAAAGTGAATATACTCCGACATGCGCTTACTTGCCTTCAACATCTCTACCGAATGGAGAGCTCGTTCGACTGTAAACGACTTGTTTACACGCACGAGATCTTTCACCCAAGGCAGGGTCAACAGGTTATCTCCTATGGCAATTTCGCACGTAGTATCAAAGCCAACATCGATTAAAAGCTTATCAAGAAAAGCCGAATCAAGCACGATGTCGCGGTGATTGCTTACGAAAGTATATCGATTTTTGATGTTAATGTTATAGGCATCCATATCACATCCCAAGCTCTCCTTTACGATTAGTTGCTGTAAGAAGGGATAACAGAAATGCCTTTTGAAACTCGATATTCGTCTTACATGCACGCATCTTGGCAGCTATATCGTCAAGAGCAACACCGGGATATAAGTAAGCCAAGACCTTTTGGAATTGGGAATCACTCAATAATCTGTCGAAAACCTCGGGCAGTTCCTCGGGTTCAAACGGTCTGATACAATCAAACTCAGCTGGAATTTTCATATCATGTGGTTTTAAAATTAATTTTCATTGTATTACAATAGGACTGAACTTGCTCCATGAGCAACAATAAGTTCGATGCCCAACTCTTCTATTTCGCGCACCAATTGAGCCGAAATATGACTATCAGTGATAATCATGTCGATGTCATCCATACTACAAATGCGCGCAAACCCACGTCTTCCAAACTTACTTGAGTCTGCAAGAACAATGGTTTTCTGTGCAGTTCGAATCATCGACCGATTGAGTTCAGCCTCATTCATGTCGGTTGTTGAGATGCCAAAGTCAAGGTCTATGCCATCAACGCCTAAGTAAAGCTTACTAAACGAGCATCCTTTGAGAATCATATCTGCATATTGTCCCACAACCGAAAGACTGCTGTGGCGCACCACTCCGCCCAATTGGATAATGTCAACGTTGTCATTTTGCGCCAACAACTCAGTGGCTTGCAGCGATGCCGAGACCACCGTTAGCTTGTCTGTCGTATGCAGATTGCGTGCCAAAGCATGAATAGTAGTCCCCGAAGCCAATAGAATAGAGTCATTAGGAGACACAAGTTTGGCCGCTTCTAAACCTATTTGTTGCTTCTCTTCAGCGTTAAGGCCCTCCTTTTCGTTAACCGATCGGTTGTTGGCAAAGGGATTTATGAGGATAGCCTTCCCATGACTGCGGTACAATTTGCCTGCACGCTCCAGCTCTGTAAGGTCTTTACGAATCGTTACTGAAGACACATCAAGTCGCTCTGCCAGTTCAGAAACGAGCAGAGAACCCTGCTTCAGCAGCTCCTCTAATATAAAAGTATGGCGTTCTAACTTAGTCATTGGTTAGGATTTTAATGAGACTATCCGTTTAAAGTAACTACACAAAGATAGGTCTTTTATTCTACATTCGCCAAGAAAAGCCTCTGTTTTAAATAATTATTAACAACACATACGCGCGCGAACAAATCAAACAACAAGCCACATCGCTTAATATAACAAACTCAATCGCCTAACATTCTGAACCTTTTCCATTCGAATGCGGTTAAAAAAATAACATTAAACCCGACAGCAACAGCCTTAAATGCATCTATTTTCTTGTAAAGATGATTCATCATTTTTTTAACAGTTCATCATATCATCAAATAGAAGAAACCCGATGCTTCATAGCCATCAGAAAGGCGAAAAAGCAACGAAAAAAACATAAGTTCCCATTCCAAAAATCATTAAGAAATGGGGCAAATCACACTGCTAAATCCCTCATTTCACGACACTTTTTCACTCATATCATCTCACGTTTTGACGCAAAAACGCCATCATTTTTTTCATGTTATTTCACGCTTCTTTTTGCTATCAAACTTGAAATGCTTTTGATGCTCAGCAGATTATCAAATGCCTAAAAAAACAGCCTTTATTTTCCAACAAACATTCACGCCAACAAAAACTTCTCGTTTTATAAAGTCTTTTGTAAAATTTCCTCTTTTCTATTTAATTTTAATGTCTCTACAGCAACTTCATGCTACGTAACACCACAAAAAAATTAACCTAAACATCGCTGAAAAAGCGCCACATAACAGCCTCTTCTTCCCATAAAACACCACATCCCGGCAGGTCAATTCCTTGACATTAACCCCTAAAACAGGGACAAAAATTCACGTCGAATGTTTCAAAACGAAAGCGCCAAAGTACAGACATCACTCTTCCATCTCATTCACTTTCGTTTCAAAAATCAAAAACAACCCTCCTTCTAATTCACCTTTAGCCTCCACACCTATCCTGTTTAACAGGCTTATAAATACACCCACAAGAGTACGAATTAAAAACGGCTTTTTGTTTCAAAAATAAAAGTTAAAAATCAAAACAAATATCCCTATAAATTTTTGAATTATCAGAAATAAAAATCTACTTTTGTTGCGTAATGAAACCATAATAATATCATTCAAAACATCTAATGGTTCAACATTCATTGTTATAACACCATTAACGACAAAGCAGCAATTTGAAATCTAAAGTAATGAATAAAAATCAGCGTACAACTTATGACATCATCGTGATTGGTGGAGGAATCACGGGAGCCGGCATCGCGAGAGACTGCGCATTGCGTGGCCTAAAGGTGCTACTGGTTGAGAAATTCGACATGACCAACGGCGCAACTGGGCGTAATCACGGCCTACTTCATAGTGGAGCACGCTATGCAGTGACCGATAACGAGTCGGCAACAGAGTGTATTCAAGAGAACATGATTCTCAGAAAGATTGCTCGCCACTGCGTAGAAGAGACCGATGGACTATTCATTACGCTGCCCGAAGACGACCTTTCCTATCAGAAAACGTTTGTAACGGCCTGCCAAAATGCAGGTATCCGCGCCGATATCATAGCCCCTGAGGAGGCCATTCGATTGGAACCGGCAGTCAACCCGACCCTCATTGGTGCGGTTCGCGTGCCTGATGCCTCAATCGATCCCTTCAGACTGACCACTGCCAACGTGCTCGATGCGCGCTTGCATGGGGCAGAAATATTGACCTATCACGAGGTTACATCGTTTATTATCAATCAAACGCGCATGGAAGGTGTCGTGATGCGCGACAACCTTACAGGCGAAACGCGCGAAGCTTACGCAAAGATTATCGTCAATGCAGCAGGCATTTGGGGCCACCTTATAGCCGAAAAAGCCGGTATTTCGATTAATATGTTCCCCGCAAAAGGTTCATTATTGATCTTCGGTCACCGTGTAAACCAAATGGTAATCAATAGATGTCGCAAGCCAGCTAATGCCGATATACTCGTTCCCGACGATGCCGTTTGTGTGATAGGAACAACAAGTGACCGCGTGGGTTATGACGAAATAGACCATCTTAAGGTTACAAACGAAGAAGTAGATATATTGATTCGCGAAGGCGAGAAACTGGCTCCGGCACTTGCTTCGACACGAATCTTGCGCGCTTATGCCGGTGTTCGTCCACTCGTTGCAGCCGATAATGACCCTTCAGGGCGTAGTATCAGCCGCGGAATTGTGTTGCTCGACCACGAGAAACGTGACGGCCTATCAGGCTTTATCACGATAACGGGTGGTAAGATGATGACTTATCGCTTGATGGCCGAACTTGCAACAGACCTCGTTTGCAGCAAATTGGGCATCGACAAGCCATGTATGACTGCCAAGATTCCATTGCCTGGTTCAGAAGAACCCATGGAAAAGAAAGGTCTTTCAACCGAACGCCTTGCCGAAGAAGGCCGTCATGGCACACGAATCTCTTTCATTCCAGCGAACAACAGCTTGGAGAAAGCGATGGTTTGTGAGTGTGAAGAGGTCAGCATTGGTGAGATGAAATACGCTGTTGAAAAGCTACATGTGAAGCAACTCATTAATATGCGTCGCCGCACTCGTGTCAGTATGGGCACTTGTCAAGGTACACTTTGTGCATGTAGAGCAGCATGTGTGCTCTCAGAACTCACGAAAACAGATGCCAAGAAGAGTCAAGCCGACTTAGCATCTGTAATGAACGAGCGCTGGAAAGGTATGCGACCAGTGGCTTGGGGAGACACTTTGAAGGAGTCACAACTCATGTCTATGGTCTACGAAGGACTCTGTGGACTGAACGAACGCACTGAAAACAGAAAGGAGATTGCACAATGAGATTTGATACTATCATAATAGGTGGCGGACTAAGTGGAATGACTTGTGCCGCAATGTTAGCCAAAGGCGGCCACAAGGTGGGCTTAGTGACTACCGGAAAGAGTACGCTTCAGTTCAATTCTGGGTCATTTGACTTGATGGGATACGTCGAAGGACAAGCTGTTGAGCATCCTTTGGAGGCACTAAAGCAGTTGCCTGAGGGACATCCCTATCACAAAAATAGACAGTGACAAGTTAGATTCCTATATAGAAGAAGCTAAGAAACTGCTCGAAGAAGCAGGCTTAACATTCAAAGGAACCGCTGAGAAAAAAACCATTTCAGGCTATCTCCTATCGGTGTTTTGAAACCTACTTGGTTGACCCTTGACACGCTGTTTACGGTTGAAAATGCCGAAGAACTGAAAGGAAAGAAACTGCTTTTAGCCAATATAGAAGGCTTTCTTGACTGGCCAATGTCCTATCTTTCAGACAGTCTTTTGACGTTGGGTGCTGAGGTAGAAGCGTCACTTTTACGACTGATATCCTTGAGTTTGCGCGGACAAGTACAACAGAAATGCGTGCAACAAACATCGCAAAGTATCTTCAAAAAGCCTGAACGCGTAAAGGAAATTGCCCAGAAACTCAATGCCATTGCAGAAGATTGCGACTGCATTTTGATGCCAGCGGTGCTGGGATTACACAATGAAAAAAAGAACTTCGTTTGTTGCAGAATGAAGTGCAAAAAGCCCATTCGATTTGTAGCAACGATGCCTCCCTCAGTGCCTGGCAACTATATACAAAACCGACTGACCGACTTACTTCATCAGTTAGGTGTAGTGATATTCAACAGTGATACCGTTGAAAGTGGGCAACTCAAAGATAATCGTCTTGTAGCCGTTACTACGGAGAAATTGGAGGAAACCCTACTTGAGGCCGACCAATTTGTGCTTGCTACAGGCTCATTTATCAGCGGAGGACTCGTTTCAAACTATGAAACCATTTGTGAACCGATATTGAATTGTGACATAAACACACTTCAACAACGTGATCAATGGACGTCAGAATATCTCTTCGATGAACATGCTTATATGGGTTTTGGCATACAAACTGATGACAAATTCCATGTGACAAAAGAAGGCAAAACAATAGAAAACGTCTTCGCAGTAGGTTCAGTTTTAAGTGGAAACAACAGCATTCGACAGACCAATGGCACAGGAGTTTCAATGCTTACGGCTATCAATGTAGCCCACAATATCCTAAATATTAAAGATCATGCAAGCTAAAATACAATTACGAAATATAAGTAGTCACGAGCTGGAACAGTGCATGAAATGTTCCATTTGCACAGTATATTGCCCTGTATCGGCTGTCGAACCACAGTATCCTGGACCTAAACATGCGGGCCCAGATCTTATGCGTTATCGCATGAAAGATGAGCATTTCTTCAATGATAACCTAAAGATGTGCCTGAATTGTAAGCGTTGTGAGGTCGCATGTCCTAATGGAGTGAAGATTGGAGACATTATACAAGAGGCGCGAATTAAATACAGTTCACACGGTCCTTCGCTACGAGATCGCATGTTAGCCAATACAGATTTCGTCGGAACGATGGCCACATTAGCTGCTCCCTTGGTCAATTTCTCATTGGGATTAAAGCCAGCTAAGGCTGTATTACATACGGTAATGGGCATTGATAAGCATCGCACCTTCCCGTCATATAGTTCACAGAAGTTTGAAACTTGGTTCAAAAAGGAAGCTGCTGAAAAAGCAAAAGAACTTCTCAAAATTCGTTAGTTACTTCCACGGATGTTACGTAAACTACAACTTTCCCCAATTAGGTAAGGACTTAGTCAAGATACTTAATGCCGTAGGATATGGCGTTCATCTGCTTGAAAAGGAGCAATGTTGCGGCGTAGCCCTTATCGCTAACGGCCTATCGGGGACAGGCAAAGCGACAAGGAGAGGTTAATATGAAGTCGATGAGGCAGGCTATTCAAAACAAGGATGAAGCCATTGTAACGACCAGTTCGACTTGTACGTTCACCATGAGAGATGAATATAAGCACCTGCTTGAAATCAAAAAAACGAAGACGTTAGAAGTAGTTTGATGTTGGCAACACGCTTCCTTTATAACCTCATTCATGAGAAAAAGATTCGTCTTGTCTTTAGAAACGACTTCCAAAGAAAGGTTGCTTACCACACAGCATGCCACATGGAGCGTATGGGATGGGTCGTATATAGCACCGAACTGATGCGAATGATTCCGGGACTTGACTTAATTATGCTTGAAAGTCAATGTTGTGGAATCGCCGGAACGTATGGTTTCAAGAAGGAAAAACTACGAGCGTTCTCAAAAGATTGGAGAGTCTTTATTCGATCATATCAATGAAATTGACCCCGATTGTGTGTCTACTGACTGCGAGACTTGCAAGTGGCAGATAGAAATGTCGACCCGATATAAGGTCATAAATCCTATTTCTCTCATTGCCGAAGCACTCGATGTAGAAGCTACAAAACAAGCAAACGCCTAACGACGTTAGTCACTCAGAACCGTTTATCTTTTTACATTATCTATTAACTAAAACCTTAATTAAAGATGAAAAAAAGTACATTTTTAGCCCTTGATCAGGGCACAACCAGCTCACGAGCTATCGTCTTTGACCACGATGGAAAGATTTGTTCTGTAGCACAAAAAGAGTTTACTCAGTACTTCCCTAAACCGGGATGGGTAGAACACAACCCTAATGAGATCTGGTCTTCTCAGGCATCTGTGATTGCCGAATCAATCTCCGCAATCGACATTAATGGTCTCGACATTGCGGGAATTGGTATCACCAACCAGAGAGAAACAACCATTGTATGGGATGTTGACACAGAAGAACCCATCTACAATGCCATTGTTTGGCAAGACAGACGTACCGCAGACTACTGTGATAAGCTTAGAGCTGAAGGCCTGATTGACACAATTCGTGAAAAGACTGGCTTGATTATTGATGCTTATTTCAGTGGAACAAAGATTAAATGGATATTGGATAACGTACCAGGAGCACGTCAACGCGCAGAGCAAGGTAAGTTGCGTTTCGGCAACGTTGATAGCTGGTTGGTTTGGCGTTTGACTCGAGGCGAGGTGCATGTTACCGATGTTACCAACGCAAGTAGAACCATGTTATTCAATATTAACACGTTAAAATGGGATGCAGACTTACTGAAACTACTTGATATACCCGTTAGCATGTTGCCAGAAGTGAAGTCATCTTCTGAGGTGTATGGCCACACTAAGACTACCATTTTCGCTCATGAGGTGCCCATTTCTGGTATTGCTGGCGACCAACAAGCAGCCCTTTTTGGTCAGATGTGCATTGAACCGGGAGCAATAAAAAACACATATGGCACCGGATGTTTCGTCATGTTGAACACTGGAGAGAAGCCCGTCAAATCAGAAAACAACCTACTTACCACGATAGCTTGGAAGATAGGAGACAAGATTAACTATGCTCTTGAAGGCTCAATCTACGTTGGTGGTTCAGTAGTTCAATGGCTTCGAGACGGTCTTTGCTGTATAAAGTCATCGTCAGAAATAGAAGAATTAGCTGCTTCTGTGCCTGATAGTGGAGGAGTTTTCTTTGTTCCTGCCCTCACTGGTTTAGCCGCTCCATACTGGGATCAGCATGCAAGAGGCACGATAATTGGTATTACTCGCGGCACAACTACAGCCCACATAGCCCGTGCAGCGCTTGATGGTATAGCCTTCCAAACCTATGATATAGCCCGTGCAATGGCTAAAGACATGGGCGCTCCACTAACAGAACTCAAGGTAGACGGAGGTGCTTCACGCAACAATCTGCTGATGCAGTATCAAGCAAATCTATTGGGTATCAAGGTAGTTAGACCCAAAAATCACTGAGACTACGGCTTTAGGTGCGGCCTATCTGGCTGGACTCGCAGTAAGTTTCTGGAAAGATCTCGACGAAATTAAACAGCAATGGCAAGTTGAACGCACGTTCGACCCCGTGCCAGACAACGAAGAAATCGCTGCCGCTAAACAGGGTTGGGCTGATGCTGTCCGTCGAACACTGACGAAATAAGAATGTAACACCTTAATGAATAACTAAATATCAGAAAATTATGGAATACTCAATGATGACCCAATTCACGATGGAATTGGTAGGAACTCTTGTACTTGTGCTCTTCGGAGATGGCGTTTGTGCTTGTGTAACGCTTAATAAGAGCAAGGGACAAAATGCAGGTTGGATTGTAATTACTATCGCTTGGGGCCTTGCAGTGTGTATGGGTGTACTCGTCGCTGGACCTTATACAGGAGCTCATCTCAATCCAGCGGTGTCTGTAGGTTTGGCAGTTGCCGGCATGTTTCCATGGGCTTCAGTGCCTTATTACATTGCAGCGCAGATGATAGGTGGCGTTCTTGGCGGTCTACTTGTATGGTTATTCTACAAGAACCACTATGATGCTACAGACGACGAAGCTGCAAAACTCGGCACCTTTGCTACTGCTCCAGCCATTCGAAACTATCCCATGAACTTGTTAAGTGAGGTGATTGCAACGATAGCCTTAGTGTTTATCATCATTTGTTTCAGTACAGATGGCAACTCAGGTAACTTAACTGACGTCTTCGGAAGCCTCGGAAATGTTGGTGCAGGCCAACTAAATGTCAAGATAGGTCTGGCAGCTCTCGGTCCAATTCCAGTGACCTTGCTTATCATTGCCTTAGGAATGTCGCTCGGAGGAACCACTGGTTACGCCATGAATCCAGCCCGCGATCTATCCCCACGCATAGCACATGCGCTCGTGATGAAAGGCAATAACGACTGGGGTTACTCTTGGGTTCCCGTCGTAGGTCCTATGATTGGCGGCGCAATTGCAGGCTTCCTCGGCACGCTTTTGCCTACGCTCTAAACTCAAACACAGTTATATCTTAACTCAAAAAAACACATATCATGAGAAAGAATCTATATCGACTTGGCGCCCTTTTTGGCTGCAATGGCCATGAGCTTCAGTGCAAATGCACAGAAACTGCACTACAATGCAGGTATCGAAACAACTCACCTTTGGCGCGGACTTGAGGGTTTCCAAGGGACTAACTTTCAACAATGAATTTAGTCTTTCAGATAATAACAACCACTTCAGAGTAGGACTTTGGGGCGGAATGCAAATCAATGGAAACTATAAGGAGTTTGATTACTACTTGAATTATAACAATAGTGGCTTCAATGTTGCAGTCTGGGATATCTACAATTTCTCTGAAGGCATCTATTCAACCGATAAGGCTTATCGCATCGGTAACTACAACTGCCACAACACTGGCCATTTTATTGATGCAGCAATCAGCTATGATTTCGGTGCAAAATGCAACTTCCCATTGACACTTACATGGTCAACCGTCGTTGCAGGTCGCGACCGTGGCAACATCAACAAACAGAATATATATTCAAGTTGGGTTCAAGCGGGTTACACACTCTATAATGATGACAAGTTCAAAGTTGACGCTTCAGTGGCTGGAGCCTTTGCACTTAACAACTATAAAGAGAATGATGGCGCCAACTTTTACGGCAAAACAACCGGCATCAATGACGTTCGACTAAGTTGTACGTATAAGTTGAAGATTGGAAATCACCCACTTCCCATCACCTCTCAAGCCATGTGGAATCCTGAAGCAAATAAAGGTTACTTCCGTGTAGCCGTAAATCTGCTTGATTTATAAATAGAAACAGCATAGTAAACGACAAAGAGAATGAATCAAATGGGTTCATTCTCTTTTTTTGTAAATAAGCAACTGACCCAATACAAAGGCAAATAACAGAACATCAAAAGCCTCATTTTGCGACTGCATAATTTAGTAAACATAAGCCGAGGTTTATCCTTTTGACAATCAACTACTTGCGATCTGTGATGTGATTCCACTCATGTTACGCTGTCATCTGCGTCATATCACACTACAATCTCAGTCATTTTAGGCCATAATCTGCACCATTTTTATTTTCAAATCAAGGCATAGGCCTAAACAACTGATTATCAACGAAGTTGAGAAAGAGGGCAAACATCGACACCATGGTATAGAAAACAAGAAAAGAAAAAAGGCAACAAGCATTGCTACTTGTTGCCTTATATCTTTGAAACCTATTGAGATTGGCCTTTGAAAGACTTAAAATTGGTTCTCAACGATATCGCTTAGCACGTCTTTAATGTCAAGACCTGCGGCGCGAACCTGCTGAGGAATAAAAGCTCGTTACGGTCATTCCCTGGTGTCGTATTGATTTCAAGCATGTTGACAACATCGTTTCCTTCGGCATCCTTTGAAATGATATAGTCAATGCGAATGATGCCATTGGCGTGCAGAATATCATAGATACGGCTGGTTTCGGCAGCCACTTTATCGGCTGTTTCCTTACTAAGTCGAGCCGGAGTAATCTCTTGTACCTGACCATTATACTTGGCATCATAGTCGAAGAACTCATTCTTTGTCACGACTTCTGTAGCTGGGAACACCACCATTTTCTCTCTTGTTTTATAGATTCCCTGTGAGATTTCAACGCCATTCAAGAACCCTTCAATCATGACTTCATCGCTTTCCATGAATGCTTTGCGCAATGCAGGCGCGAGCTGGTCGGCATTTTTCACCTTTGAAACACCAAAACTACTTCCGTCTGCAGCAGGTTTCACAAAGCAAGGCATACCGAATCGTGCCTCAATCTTAGCCTCATCATACTCTTCACCACGGCGAAGCAGCATGCTATCTGCCACGCGCACGCCAAAGCCGCGAAGGTAGTTGTTGAGCACATACTTATCAAAGGTCATGGCTTCTACAAGAACTCCGCTTGTAGAATAAGGCAGATGAATAAGATCAAAATAGCCCTGCATCACACCATTCTCACCGGGTTGGCCATGGATTGTAATGTAGGCATAATCAAAAAAAGACTGATTTTCCATCGAGTTTAAACGAGAAATCATTCTTATCAATGGCTGCAGTTGCACCGCTGTCAAGGTGTACATGCCAGTCAGTTCCTTTCACATCAACGATAAAAACGTTATATTTCTGCTTGTCGAAAAAGGAATAAAGTCCTTGTGCTGAACGCAAAGAAACGTCGTGTTCAGATGAATCGCCACCGCAAACGATGGCTATGTTTCTCTTTGAACTATCCATAATTATATTGATTTACTTATTATTCTACAAATGTATTCTGTGTTGTTCCGTGAATATATCCACGCCATTTCTCAATGAGTTGGCGGAAATCATCGGGCCATTCGGAATCGAAGTCCATCTGAACTCCTGTTATGGGGTGGACGAATCCTAAGGTTTTAGCGTGCAAAGCCTGTCGCGGACAGCACTTGAAGCAATTATTTATAAACGCCTTATACGTGCTACTGCGTTGTCCTCTCAGCACTTCTTCACCACCATATGTGGCATCTGCGAAGAGCGGATGACCGATATGTTTCATATGAACGCGTATCTGATGCGTGCGACCTGTTTCAAGTATGCACTCAACAAGCGTCGTATAACCATATCGTTCGATAACACGGTAATGGGTAACTGCATTCTTTCCGATGCCGCTTTCAGGCGAAAACACCTTCATTCTCAGTCGATTCTTGGGGTCACGGGCAACATTTCCCTCAATGGTTCCTTCGTCTTCAACAAGGTTTCCCCATACCAAGGCGTTATAACTGCGGTGCGTTGTCTTATTAAAAAATTGTTTTCCGAGTGCCGTTTTGGCTTCAGGTGTCTTCGCAACCACAAGGAGTCCACTCGTGTCTTTATCGATTCTATGAACCAATCCCACTTCAGGGTCGTTGGCATCAAAGCCTTTCAGGTCTTTCAAATGCCACGCAACAGCATTGATAAGCGTACCCGTGAAGTTGCCAGCACCAGGGTGTACCACCATGCCTGCAGGCTTATTGACAACCATCAACACGTCGTCTTCATAGACAATATCAAGCGGAATGTCTTCTGCAATGATACTCGTGTCGTGCTTAGGTCGGTCAAGCATGAGTGTGATAACATCGCCCGGACGAACTTTATAGTTGCTTTTCACGGGCTGATTATTAACGCGTATACAACCCGAATCAGCCGCTTGTTGAATACGATTGCGGCTTTGATAAGGATTCTTTTCGGCTAAGAACTTATCAATACGCACGGGAGTTTGCCCCTTGTCGACCTCAATCTTCCAATGTTCAAAGAGCTGTTGCTCTTCGTTCTCAAGGTCTTCAATATCGTAAATCAAGTCTTCTGCCATATCTTTTTCAAGCTGTCTATGGTGTTTATTCACTCTGGCTGTGCCCTTTTGTGGGTTCATTGCTTTCGGTTTCAGGCACAACTTCGAACTCGTCTACATCGCCATTATCCTCTGTTTTGCTGTTAACTTCAGGATCAACATAGTCGACAGAGTCGTCGGCGCTACGCATTCCGTTGCCCACTTGGATAATCAGTGTGTCATCAATGGATACTTTGTCGCCCGTAACAACATGCCTTCCATTAACAAGAATGCCATAAACCCAATCCTTTTCTCCAGGGATATACTGCGGCGTTCCAAGCTTAAAGCCCATTGCAGTGAGCTTAGCCATGGCCTCACGTAACGAGCAATTATCAATTACATCGGGTAGAGTTATCTTGGGAGAATGCGTAGAATTGATTGTCAAATAAATGATATGACCAGACTTAACACACTCTCCTGGCGCAGGAGATTGCTCCAAAACACAATCTGCCGGAAGCCCTTTGACGTAACCAGTATCAACAACTTGCACCTCAAGTCCAAGCGTTTCAAGAATATGTTGGGCATCAACAAGCTGCTTATGCTTTAGATTTGGAATCGCAATTGATTCCCCATGATGCGTATAAAGGTCAAGTCCGAACTTCACACTAAGGCAAAGTAAGGCCACAACGGCACCCATAGCAATAAGGTTTTTCCATAGATACCAGTCCTTAAACTTACTGACGAATTCCGACGACTTCATCTTTATTACATTATAAACTTATACTGCAAAGGTAAGATAATCCCATTGAAAAACAAAATAAAAAAACACAAAAAAAGCAGCAAGGAAAGCTTCTCCTTGCTGCTTTTTATCGTCCTCTTTATATCCTAATATGGATTATTTTCCGTGGTTTTCATCAGATACTGTCAACTTCTTTTCGACCGTGAGCGCGACGCGAAGCGAGTACACGACGACCATTCTTTGTTGCCATTCTTTCACGGAAACCGTGCTTGTTTACACGACGACGGTTGTGAGGCTGAAATGTTCTTTTCATCTTTTTACGTATTTATTTTTTTGTTATTGATTCGCTGATAATGTAGCAGATGAGACCCTAAGTTGAATCATACAATCTCTCCACTTTGGGCTGCAAAATTACTCATAATTTTCGAAATACCAAAGAATTAAATGAATTTTCAGCAATGATTTGATGTTTTTTTATAAAAATATAGTAACTTTGCATGCGTAGAATTCAGGCATTCTGGATTCGTTTTTCAAAGAGATAACAATAAACATTCAATTCAATAACAATGATTAATTCACAGGAAATCAAAATTGGTACATGCATCCGAATGGACGGAGGCATTTGGAAGTGCATCGACTTTCAGCACCGTAAGCCCGGAAAAGGCAACACTGTAATGAACACAAAGCTGAAAAAAACGTTGCCGATGGACGCGTACTTGAGCGCACATTCCAAGTCGGTTTTAAAAGCTTGATGACGTTCGAGTTGAGCACCGTCCTTACCAGTATTTGTATGAAGATCCGACTGGATACATCTTCATGAATCAAGAGACTTTCGAGCAGATTCCAATCAATAAAGACCAAATTACGGGTGTAGAGTTCATGAAAGAAAGCGACATTGTTGACGTTGTTACAGACACAACAGATGGTACTATCCTTTCTGCTGAGATGCCAGTAAAGACTACTTTGAAGGTTACTCATAGCGAACCAGGCATCAAAGGCAATACAGCTACAAACGCAACTAAGCCTGCTACTTTGGAAACGGGAGTTGAAATCCGCGTTCCTCTCTTTATAAATGAAGGAGAAACTATCCAGGTTGACACCCGCGATGGTAGCTATTTAGGTCGTATTTCAGAATAAAAGATATTATGACTACACAAGTCTATCTGCGTGAAATCCGCGGGTAGGCTTTTTTTATTTCTATTAAATTATTACTACTATGAAATACTCTATCATCGTTCCTGTATTCAATCGACCCGACGAAGTGGCTGAACTCTTGGAGAGTCTCACCATGCAAACGTTTCATGATTTCGAAGTAATCATCGTCGAAGATGGTTCAAAAGTCACATGCGAAGCTGTGTGCAGACAATACAAAGAGCGTCTTGATATTAAGTATTTCATGAAAGATAACAGCGGACCGGGGCAGAGTCGGAACTATGGAGCGGCTCATTCTACGGGCGAATATCTATTGATTCTCGATAGTGATGTGGTGCTTCCTACGCGCTATCTCGCTGCAATTGAAGACGAGTTAAGACGCGAACCTGCGGATGCTTTCGGTGGTCCTGACTGCGCACACGAGTCTTTTACCGACAAACAAAAAGCCATTTCGTATGCCATGACAAGCTTTTTCACGACAGGAGGTATACGTGGTGGCAAGAAGAAATTAGACAAGTTTTATCCTCGTTCGTTTAATATGGGCATCCGACGCGATGTATATGAGGCACTCGGAGGCTTCAGTAAGATGCGCTTCGGAGAGGATATCGACTTCAGTATCCGTATCTTTAAGGCAGGCTATTCATGCAGATTATTTCCTAAAGCATGGGTATGGCACAAACGAAGAACTGACTTTCGCAAGTTCTGGAGACAGGTATATAACAGCGGAATCGCACGTATCAACCTCTATAAGAAGTATCCTGACAGCCTAAAACTTGTCCACTTGCTTCCTATGGTGTTTACTTTGGGCTGTGCATTCCTTGCCTTTCTATTCCTCTTAGGCATCATCTTATTCTTTGTTTTGCCGGCAGGCATGCCACAAGCAACAGGTCTTGGACTTTCGATTCTTGCTCTTCAACCGCTCATTCTCTATAGTTTCTTAATCTTTGCTGACGCTACTTCCAAGAACAATAGTGCGAAAATAGGAATATTAAGCATAGCCGCTGCCTTCATACAACTTACAGGTTACGGTTGCGGTTTCCTCGAAGCATGGTGGAAACGCTGTGTTTTAGGCAAAGATATCTTTAGTGCTTACGAGAAGAACTTCTACAAATAAGCGCCTCAACCAGCCTTTCTTAGGAGGAGACTAACAACAAATAGTTCTACCTATCACGCTATATCGCCTTTTAAAAAGGTGAGAAAAACCTAAATAAAATAACCATGGAAACAGAATTAAACAACACCTATAAGAGTATTGTTAATTGGGCAAAAGAAGACCGACCACGTGAAAAGCTTGAGCGACTTGGCCCATCTGCTTTGAGCAATGCCGAGCTTTTAGGAATCCTTATCGGTAGCGGCACACAAAAAGAGAGTGCTGTTGACCTGATGAAACGCATCCTGATAGATTGCAATAACAATCTAAACACCCTCGGAAAACTAAGCATTCGTGAGTTAGAACAATATAAAGGAGTAGGACCAGCAAAGGCTATTTCTATCCTCGCGGCATGCGAATTAGGGAAAGCGAAGAGCCATGGAGAAGGCACAAGAACGTACATCTATCGACTCCTCTAAAGCCATTTATGAGTATCTTCACCCACGAATGCAGGACTTAGATGTAGAAGAAGCCTGGATAATGCTACTCAATCAGCATTATAAACTCATTAAGGCCATGGCCATTAGTCATGGAGGAATCACCGAAACGGCAGTCGATGTGCGCGTTATTCTCAAAGAAGCCTTACTCTGTAATGCCACTGTTCTCGTCTTAGCTCATAACCATCCGAGCAATCATACCCAGCCAAGCAAGCCCGATGATCAATTAACTCAGCGCGTAAAGAAAGCCTGCGAAGCCGTCAGAATCCATTTTCTTGATCATGTTATCGTTACAGATGGCGACTTCTACTCATATCATGACAACGATCGTTTGTGAGTATTCTTCATGCAATTCCATTCTAATCATCCTCTATTTAAGCATAATTGATGAACAAAAACACCAAGAAATGAAAAATATAAAAACCAAGTAATGGTATTGTATTTTTCATCATATTAAGTCTCTTCTACAAGGATAGTAGGCCGCCATCTATGCCACCCTACCTTGTTATATTATAGCAGATTCACATGCTTTCATTTTGCATCAGCTGAACACAAGATGCAAACCACCTTATCAGAACTTTTGATTCGCCCTCCACATATTCACCCAAAAACAGATGTTCTCCATCGAAAACAGCATACGTAAACTGCCAAATCCAGTCACCAAGAATCAGCATCCGTGTCGTTTTATCAATGGGAAGGTCGAGCTCTATGTGCCGATGTCCAAAGAGAAAGAAGTCGATATTGGGATGAGAATGTTTGTATTCACGAGCAAATCTCACAAGATATTCCTTGTCTTCTCCCATGAAAGGAGCTTCTTTTCCGTCTGCTCTCTTCAAGCGACTATGCTTAGCCCAGTTCAAACCTAAAGCCATTCCCCAACGTGGATGAACAAAGTTTAGAAGACGTTGGCACGTGCGATTATGAAACACTTTGCGCAGAAACTTAAACTTGTTATCAGGATCTCCCAACCCATCTCCATGGGCTAAATAGAACACTTTGCCGTAAATCTCAGTCGTAACAGGGGCTTTATGCACCATAACGCCACACTCTTCTTCAAGATAACCGTATGTCCACAGGTCGTGATTTCCTGTAAAGAAGTGCACCTCTACCCCACTATCAGTGAGTTCACTGAGCTTTCCGAGGAAACGAGTGAAGCCTTTTGGCACAACATAACGATACTCATCCCAAAAAGTCAAACATATCTCCGAGCAGGTAAATTGCCGAAGCTTTGTCCTTGATACTATCGAGAAAACGCACCAACCGACGCTCTTGCGTGCGGCCATGTGCTATCGCCAATGAGCCCAAATGGGCGTCACTCAAGAAATAAATATTCTTTCCCATTTAGTCAAATCCTAATTCTACGCGCGCCTCTTCAGTCATCATGCTCTGATCCCAGGCTGGTTCGAACACTAAATTCACGTTTGCTGAGGTCACGCCTTCAACGCTATCAACCTTTGTTCTGACGTCTTCCAAGATGAAATCTGCCGCCGGACAGTTTGGTGCTGTGAATGTCATGTCGAGATCAACACTGCCGTCTTCCTTTACATCTATCTTGTAAATCATGCCCAAATCCCATATATTCACAGGTATTTCTGGGTCATAAACGGTCTTCAATACATCGACTATACGCTCTTCTATCTGTGTTTTTTTCTTCTTGTGTCATATCATTTTGTTTATATTGCAAAGATAGTAAATAAAAATGAAACAAAAGGAGTTAGCGCATAGAAAAAAATACAGAAAACGAATAAACCACCATGAAAACTAGCCGCTCTGATGAATAAGATAACAAGACAAAACGGCGTTGTTCACCAACTCTTGGCCTCCTACTCGCCATAATAAAACAAAAAAAGGGAAAAGCCTTTTTCGCTTTCCTCTCCTCTAAAAAGTGTCGGGATTAGGCGACTCGAACGCCCGACCCCTACGTCCCGAACGTAGTGCGCTACCAACTGCGCTAAATCCCGTAACCTTGCAATTTGCACGTGCAAAGTTACACAAAAATCTGCAACTATGATATTTTTTGATTGAAAAATTTGTGTGTTTACAGAAAAAAAACTACCTTTGCAGACGCAAATCAAGAAGTAAAGGTGCCATAGCTCAGTTGGTAGAGCAAAGGACTGAAAAATCCTTGTGTCCCCGGTTCGATTCCTGGTGGTACCACTTCCTCCTTTCATTAAGCCGTTTGTACTCAGCTGAGACAAGCGGCTTTCTCTTTCCTTTGCCTCAACAAATAAGACGCTTTCGATGTAAACATATCGTGCTTCACCGAAAAACTTACGACCAATAACCCTAATTCGCTTTACATCCGCCCTCCACTTGGAAGCAAAAAGCAACGGACATAACCCAGCAAACATGTAAAGATTATTATCCAAAATTTAACACTTCATTCCATGCCCATTTAGAAAAGGTAAAGGAGAAAAACGGCCTTTATGGTGTTCAATCCACCCAACTTACAGGTAAATTATGTATAGGTGTATCGCAACTTCTATCAAATCAGCGCACCATTTGCATCAAATTACCGAGTCAAACACATCAAATTGCACGATGAAATAGGGGCAAAATGTAAGCTGATTTGCGTCATTTTGCAATATATTCAGGGACTCAACCTCACCATCTTTTCGGCTGACTTTTTTCACAACCTTTTCATTCTCAACAGGTTAGGATACGGCGAAAAAAACACGGCGTATTTCAACCGAAAAACTTATCTCGTTTCAAATCCACGAGTTTTTGCGCATGAGATTGTAAAAAGAAATCAAATGCCTCCCTCCTTTCAACAGAAAAGATGGAGGCATAAAATAGATTCATATATCCTACAGGTCAAAGGCCGTGCAACAATCTTAGGTTACAAGCCTTCATCAAACATGATAATCAACACCCTATAAAACCATTTAGAGCAATTCGGGCAATTCAAAGAGTTTAATTCCATTGCTACCCTTTATCAATATGTAGTAGTTTTCAGGGCAATGCGCGGCGATTTCGGCTTTCACCTCATCGACATTCTTAAACTTTCGGAAGGCCGTTTGCGTCTTTCCAAACTCCTCTCCGACAAGCCACACCTCCTTAAATCCATCTTCTGCGAGCTTGTCTACAAGCTTTTGATGTTCCAAAGCCGATACTTCTCCGAGCTCACGCATATCTCCCAAGATAGCCATTTTATGCTCCACATTCATCAATTTGAAGTTTTCGACTGCGGCAGCCATGCTTGATGGGTTTGCATTATAGGCGTCGACGATGAGTTTATTCTTTGCCGTTACCTCCAATTGACTGCGGTTATTGGCTGGAATATAGTGCGAAAGAGCGTGATTTATCTGTTCAGGCGTAACACCGAAATGCAGTCCTATCGTAATGGCCGCAAGCATATTGTCGATGTTGTAGGCACCAATCAGGTGGGTTTGAACGTCATAAGTACGTGCCTTTGATTCCGTTGTGGCCATATTTCTCCATGTAAACCTCAGGAAAGGAGCACATTCTGAGACCTCACCTTGCACGTTTGCATCGTCACTTTGCCCATAGGTCATGATGCGATTCATTTCACGCTGGCGCGCCATCTCTACGAGATCAGCATTGCTTTCGTTGAGAAACAGCAGTCCATCATGGGCTTTCAAGTAGTCATAGAGCTCGCCTTTGGTTCGCTTTACGCCTTCAAAGCTACCGAAACCTAACAGGTGTGCCCGACCAACATTCGTGATCATACCGCATGTTGGCTCTACATACGTGACGAGTTTCTCTATATCTCCCGGATGACTTGCACCCATTTCGACCACTGCTATCTCATGCGTTGCATCAAGACGCAACAGTGTTTTAGGAACGCCTACATCGTTATTGAAGTTTCCTTCAGTGTGCATCACGCGATAACGCTCGGCTAAAACAGCAGAAACAAGCTCCTTGGTAGTTGTCTTTCCGTTAGTACCTGTAATGCCAACCACTGGGATTTGAAAGCTGCGACGATGCTCACGAGCAATCTCTTTGAATGTTTTGAGACAATCATCTACAAGAATCAGTCGGTCATTATCGGCCTCAGCATAAGCTGGTTCGTCTATAATGGCATAGGCACAACCCTTTTCCAATGCTGCTTTTGCAAACTTATTACCATCGAAAGAAGCACCTTTCAACGCTAAAAAAATACTGTCTTTGGGGCAGTTTCGACTATCCGTAGTGATACAAGGATGCTGCAGATAGAGGTCATAGAGTTCTTTTTATATCCATAGAATCAATGATGTTATACTGCAAAGTTACGCTTTTTTTGAATATGAACCATCGGTGTCGCCAAATAATTGACAATATATTTAAGTATCATGACATTGCTATGAGGCAGCCTTTCAATGGTAATGGCATAACAAAAGCAATAAAAAAGCATTGTGCATGCAGCCTTTTCATCGAATGCTTTTCTATATAATGTTAATGAATTGCGGTTAGACCATGATTTAATTTGGATTATAACATGAAATATAATAACTTTGCACAATATGAAACCAATAAGCTATACCCTCAACATTAGAGGCAAATTGATAGATCTCGCCACGCCAAAAGTGATGGGAATCCTCAACTGCACACCCGATAGTTTCTATGTGGGCAGTCGCAAACAAACCGAACATGACATTGCCGAACGCGCCAATCAGATTATTCAAGAAGGTGGAACGATGATTGATGTTGGTGCATTTTCTACGCGCCCGGGAGCCAAAGAGGTGAGTGAAGAGGAAGAGATGGCACGACTGAAAGCTGCGTTGCAGGTTGTGAGACGTGAGCAACCAGACGCCGTTGTGTCTGTAGATACCTATCGACCCAACGTAGCTCGTCACTGCATTGAAGACTGGGGAGCTGATATTATCAATGATGTGAGTGAGGGAGGAGTTACGGGTATCGTCAACACGCCTATCCATGAAGCCGAAAATATGTTTGACATCATCGGACAGTTAAAGGTTCCCTACATCCTGATGTCTGTCAAATCAAACCTTCATGACATGATGATTTCGTTTGCAGATGAGGTGCAACAACTGCGCAATCGCGGTGTAAAAGACATCATACTTGACCCAGGTTTCGGCTTCGGAAAGACGCTTCAACAGAACTATGAGATATATAATGACATGGAAAGATTAGGCACTTTACAACTTCCTTTGCTTGTTGGTATCTCGCGAAAGACAATGATTTATAAACTCGTTGGAGGTGATCCGACAACCGCCTTGAATGGAACGACTGTGCTCAACACGGCAGCTTTGCTCAAAGGTGCAGGCATTCTGCGCGTTCATGACGTGCAAGAAGCCGTAGAATCAGTAAAGATTGTGTCGGCAATTCAGTCGCCATCAGAGATTCAACTGCCATAGTTGATGCGCAGAAAAATAAGCAACGGAGAGAAAAAATCAGTCATTCAGTCTCAAATGTAGCATCAAATTATACAGTAAACACTATACATTAAATATATAAACAATGCCTTTTAGCTTCGGAATAAAAGATGTAATCGATATCTTTTTGGTTGCATTGATTCTCTATTATCTATATCGTTTGATGAAAGAAAGCCGCTCATTGAACATCTTTATCGGTGTAATGGTGTTCGTGTTGGTATGGCTTTTCGTGAGTCAAGTACTCGAAATGCGCCTCCTTGGGTCTATACTTGATAAGTTAGTTGGCGTGGGTGCCATCGCCTTGATAGTGCTTTTTCCAAGAAGAAATCCGTCGTTTCCTCTACTCACTCGGTGCACATCAGCGCATTAAACAACTCAGTCGGTTCTTTGGACAGCGTCGGGATGGGAAGAGTCGCGAGGCAACTCGTCAGATGATTATGCCGATTGTAATGGCTTGTATGAATATGGCTAAGGGCAAAGTTGGGGCATTAATTGTCATCGAACGAAGCGCTCCACTTGATGATATCGTTGAAACGGGCGATACTATTGACGCCAATATAAACCAAAGACTCATTGAAAACATCTTCTTTAAGAACTCTCCTTTGCACGACGGGGCTATGATAATATCTCGCAAACGCATTAAAGCTGCAGGCTGTATCCTACCTGTTAGTCACAACTTTGATATCCCAAAAGAGCTTGGTTTGCGTCATCGTGCGGCAATGGGAATAAGCCAAGACAGCGACGCTATAGCCATTGTAGTAAGTGAAGAGACTGGACGCATCAGCGTAGCCATAAAGGGTCAGTTCAAACTTAGACTTTCGGCAGAAGAACTTGAAAGTATATTGACGAACGAACTTGAGTGATTTTTTAGGCTTTTTTAGCCTATACAGCCACACTATTTCATTTATTTTTGCTATTTTTGCAAAGTAGAAGTGACAATTATCACTATCGAAATAACTCTAAATATTTATCGAAAAATATAGCAAACTATGGATTTATTACAGCAAATTGTGGCGCGCGCTAAGGCAGAAAAGCAGCGCATTGTGCTCCCCGAAGCAGAGGAAGAGCGCACTCTGAAGGCTGCCGATAGAGTGTTAGCTGACGGAATCGCCGAGCTGATTTTTAATTGGAAACCCTGCCCATATCAAGGAGTTGGCAACACAATGGGAATTGAAAAAACATCGACAAAGCAACCATTCTTGACCCCCAGAACAATCCAAAGAGCGAGGAATATGCCGAGAAACTGGCCGAACTTCGCAAGAAAAAAAGGTATGACATTAGACCAAGCTCGCGAGCTGGTTACTAAGAATAATCTCTACTTAGGCTGTATGATCATCAAGACAGAAGGTGCAGATGGCCAGATTAGTGGAGCCTTAAGTACGACCGGAGACACGCTACGTCCGGCGTTACAGATTATTAAATGTGCGCCAGGTATTAGCTGTGTGAGCGGTGGTTTGCTATTAATCACGAAAACAAAAAGCAATATGGTGAGGATGGTGTTGTAGTCATTGGAGACGTTGCTGTGACACCCGTTCCCGATGCAAGTCAGTTAGCTCAGATTGCAGTTTGTACCGCAGAGACAGCTAAAAGCGTTGCCGGCTTCACACAACCACGCGTGGCAATGTTGAGCTTTTTCGACTAAAGGCAGCGCCTCACATGAGGTAGTTGACAAGGTGGTTGAAGCTACAAAGCTCGCTCATGAGCTTGATCCTAACTTATTGATTGACGGAGAACTTCAGGCCGACGCAGCGCTTGTACCTGATGTTGCCGCAAAGAAAGCACCAGAAAGTCACATCGCTGGTCATGCCAACGTACTCATTGTTCCTAATCTTGAGGTAGGAAACATCGGCTATAAAGCTTGTTCAACGTCTCGGAGATGCAATCGCAATAGGGTCCTATTCTCCAAGGAATTGCACGCCCAGTTAACGACCTTAGTCGTGGATGTTCAATCGAAGACATCTATTATATGGTTGCTATCACGGCATGTCAAGCCCAAGAAGCAAAGGCAAACGAAAAGTAAAGTGACGGAGAACTGAAAAAGTTTCGCACGGAGAATCCTTATTGATAAACGAGCAATGACCCATGAATCGTTGTATCGTTTATCAATGAAAAATTCTAAAAATGTTAAATCTATTACATGATTATCTGAAACAAACCATTGAATCAATGCGTGCTGTTTTGGTTATTAAAACATTCAACATTCATCGCAAACCTACAGTCTACATTCAACCAACTATCCTTATTTTACCCCACATTCAAAATTAATTATTCAACATATTCATTATGAAGATCTTAGTATTAAACTCCGGAAGCAGTTCGATTAAGTACAAACTCTACGACATGGACAATGAGTCTGTGTTGGCACAAGGCGGAGTTGAGCGCATCGGTTTAGACAAAGCGTTCATCAAAGTGAAGTTACCTAATGGTGAGAAGAAGCAGATTATGGCCGACCTTCCCACTCATAAGGAAGGCGTAAGCTTAGTATTTAACTGCCTACTTGACCCCGAATTCGGAGCAATTAAGAGCCTCGATGACATCGAAGCCGTAGGACATCGCATCGTGCAGGGAGGTGACAAATACGACAAGAGCGTTATTCTCACAAAGCAAGTAGAGAAAGATATCGAAGAGCTTTGCGACCTTGCACCCGTTCATAACGCTGGACACTTGAAAGGAATCCGTGCAGTTAATGAGCTCATGCCTAACACTCCACAGGTTTGTGTCTTTGATAATGCGTTCCATAGCACCATGCCTGACTACGCATATCTATACGCTATACCTTATGATCTCTATGAAAACTACCATGTGCGTCGCTATGGATTCCATGGTACAAGCCATCGATATGTTTCGCATCGCGTATGTGAAATGCTCGGACTTGACTTCAATAAGGCGAAGATTATCACTTGTCACATCGGCAATGGAGCCAGTGTTGCTGCCATCACTAACGGCAAAGTACTCGATACTTCAATGGGACTTACCCCCTCGAAGGCTTGATGATGGGAACTCGTTGCGGTGATATTGACCCATCAGCGGTTACCTATCTCATGGACAAATTGGGCAAAAAGCCACAAGAAATGTGTGACTATCTCAATAAAAAGAGTGGTGTTATCGGCATAACGGGTATCTCAAGTGACATGCGCGACATTGAAAACGCAGCGAAAGAAGGCAATGAACGTGCGCAGTTAGCACTGAAAATGTATGACTATCGCATTAAGAAATACATCGGCGCTTATGCCGCAGCATTGGGCGGAGTCGATGTAGTGGTGTTCACAGCTGGCGTTGGTGAGAACCAAACGGGCACCAGAGCACAAGCTTGTAAAGGCTTAGAGTTCATGGGAATCAAGATTGATGAGGCTAAGAATGCTACCATTCATGGAGAAGAAGCCATTATCTCTACACCTGATAGTAAGGTGAAAGTGGTTGTCGTTCCTACGGATGAAGAAATCGTTATCGCACGAGACACAAAAAGAACTGATTAAGAAATAAAGGCTCGTTTGACGTGTCTGATGACACGATATGATAGAGGAACAATATCAAAAGCAAAGACATTCGCTCGGAATGTCAGTCATTTCATGCTCTTGTATAGCACGAAACATGTGTGTTTCTGCCCTATACAACATGACAATCTTTTGATATTGTTCCCTTTTTCATTCCAAAACATCCGATTTGTTGACCTAAAAATATTTTGTAAAAGCCAATTAATACATGAATAAAAAGATAGTAACCTTCGGAGAAATCCTATTCCGTTTGTCGAAAGAAAACCATAATCGGCTGACACAAGGCCACGTCTTTAATGGCGATTACGGTGGTTCCGAGGCCAATGTTGCCGTATCTTTGGCCGTCATGAACGACGAAGTGGAATATGTTACGCGTGTTCCTGACAACGCAATAGGCCGTGCTGCCCTCATGCACCTACGCGAGTTTGGCCTTGATGTCAGCCACGTTGTTTACGGAGGTGACCGACTTGGCAGTTATTTCTTTGAGCCTGCAGCCGCTATGCGCAATTCAATGGTTGTCTATGATCGGGCAAACAGCTCGTTCTTTACACTCAAACATGGAGATATCGACTGGCATCCCATCTTCCAAAATGCCATGCTCTTCCACTGCTCGGGCATCACTTGTGCCATGAGTAAAGACGCACTTGACACCACGTTTGATGCCTTAGAGACGGCTAAAAGCATGGGCGTTGAGATTACATGTGACATCAACTATCGCGCCAATCTATGGCATTATGAGGGGGCAAATGCGGCAAAAACCATCCATAAACTCATGGAATACAGCAGCTTTATCTTTGGTGATCAGAACGAATGGGAAGTCGGAAGTGGACTCAAACACATTCCTTTTGAAGCACAAGATGCAGACTATGAGATTGACGAAGCTGCCTATCTCGACTACTTTCACCAACTAAAACGTCAGTTTCCAAACTGCAAACGCATGCTGATTGCACTGAGAAACCAACTTGCTTCGACGCATCACATCCTCACAGGTGTGCTCTTTTCGGAAGGAAAACTCTACAAAACACGCCTCTATGACATTCAACCTGTCGTCGACCCCATGGGATGTGGTGATGCGTTTGTGGCTGCTTTCATCCACGCCCGACTGAAATGGCCTGATGACGACCAGCATTGTCTCGACTTTGCCCTATCGGCTTCGGCATTGAAAAATACGATAATCGGTGACCAAAACCTTGTGAGCGAGGCAGAAATCATAGCAAACATGCAAGGCAAAGGTGGGAGAATAGAACGCTGATTGAGTGAGCGTGAGGGGGATTGGAGGAAAATAAAGCCTCTCCCCAGCCCCTCCCCGAAGAGGGAGGGGAGTAGTTAGTCGTGGAAATGGAAGGGGTTGTTTGAAGTTAATTAGAGGTGACGCCATTGCTGATAATAAAAAAAGCAAAAATGAATTGATGCAAATGACCATGTAATTAGCCTTATTTTATGCGATAATTTACGTCATTTCATCGCATAAAATGACGCAGATTGTATCATGATTTTTTTTCTTCAACGCCATAGGCATTGCGCTTTTTCAGTGCAATCTGCCATAAATATAGGCACAAAGAAATGTGAATCATGATATAAAAAGAACGTTTCAACGCCGTAGGTGTTACGCTTTCTAAGCGTAATCCGTCATTAAATACCTCACTATAACTATGCCTTCACAGAAAAAAGCTCAACACCTATGGCGTTGAATCTCCTTGTAAATGCTCACCCGGGGTAGGCTCGTTCCTCGCCAACCCCGGGCTATCAAAAGAACAACACCTACGGCGTTGCACCATGAGGGCATTTATATTGCAAAATACATCCATTGGAATATTGGCACATTTTGCTATTTATTTATTCGTATGTTGGCATTAATTGTATTATATAATAAACGAATCAACGCCGTAGGTGTTGCGCTTTTGATAGCCCAGGGTTTGCCAAGCGATAGTGCAGGCTACCCTGGGTGAGCGTATGGTTTTGTGAGGGAACAACGCCGTAGGTGTTGTGCTTTTTGATTAATCCGCCATGAAAGGTTTCGTTGTAAGCGTGCCTTCACAGAAAAAGCTCAACACCTACGGCGTTGAATCTCCTTATAAAGCTATTTCCGGGGTAGGCTCGTTCCTCGCCAACCCCGGGCTATCAAAAGAACAACACCTACGGTGTTGCACCATGAGGGCATTTATATTGCCAAATACATCCATTGGAATACCAGCGCAATACATACGACGTTACATGGTTGCAACATTCGCAATGGAGAATACATCCATTGAAATATTGACATAAAACCTACGGCGTTGCCCCATTACAACATCCCATTGGCGAATACATCCATTGAAATATTGACATAAAACCTATAACGTTGCCCCATTACAACATCCCCATTGGCCGATACATCCATTGAAATATTGGCGTAACACCTACGGCGTTGCGTGCTTGCTACATCCGTAATATCCTACATATCCATTACCGTTTCGACCATAGCACTAATATCTTTGGGGTTCATTTCACCCGTTATCTGTGCGAATTTACAGCCTTTCTCACCCGTCATCAATACACCTATCTCCGTGATGAGCTTCTCGTCACCCTTTGCAAGCACAAGAATGTCATTGTCGGCATCCTTGAGTTTAGCAAACTCTTGATAGCCTTTTTGTGAGCAAGTTATTAACATCTTTGCGGAAAGAATTACGCTTATGACGACCACAATTGTCGAGCATCAGAACGCGAACCCCTTTTACTTGTTGTGCGAGTTCAATGGCGTCGGCACTCTTTAACTTTGTCAATGCTGCTTTAAGTAGGAATTGTGGCACGCGGAGATACTGCACATGCTTATCTTTACTATATTGACTGATGAGTTCGTCTGTATTGTTTTGAGCGAACATTACACTACAAGTGAAGGCTACCAAGGCAAACATTAACCATCTTTTCATTTCTTTTTAATTTAAAATACGACATAAGCACGCAAGCGTTCAATGGCTTCTGGCGTAAAGCTTTTTCAGCAGTTTGAGGTCGTTAATGCTTCGTAATGGTCCTCGAAGTCGCCGATAATCCATGATGTCGCGAGCCCGATAAAAGCCTATGTAAGGATGATGTTGCAGGTCGGAAAACGTCATTCGGTTTACATTTAGCTTTGTAATATGAACGCAATCTGCCTTGAAATATTTTATAGCTTCGGTCGGAAAACCATTTATTTCCTGTAATTGATTGACGTCATTGAAGCCTCCAAGCCGGCCACGATAATACACAATGCGCTGCGCATAATAGTGTCCGATGCCGGGAACACGCTGTAATTGGGTTGTATCGGCCGTGTTAAGGTCTATGGTTTCACCCAATTTTAACTTCTGAATTGTGTGAGGATAAAGGCTGTCTGCTGTTGTTTTGCGTCGTTGCGCCTCAGGTAACAGAGCGGCAGGTTGGTAATCTTGTCCTATGCGTATATAGGGTTTAAGTTGTCGATAGCGTTGTTGCGTCAGTCCATAAAGGCGTGCAAAGTCTGAAGGTTGACGATAAACTCCTCCTCGAGCGCGGTATTTGTAGATGGCTCTTACCTGCCATGGCTGCAAGCCAAGACGCAAAAGAGCCGTACTATCGGCCGTGTTTGGATCGAAAGGAAATAGTTCATGCGGGTGCGTTTCTACATCATAATAAGATGAAGACTGGTTTTTTGAAAAATGTTTCTGAGGAAATTGCTGAGTTTGTGTATAGCCTTCGCTCAATGTTTCGTCGTTATTGTCGAACAGAAAACAAACTAAAAGTGCCGCAACAGCTATGCCAAGCAACACTAAAATCGTATTGCGGTCAGACTTATTATAATATAAAAAGTCGTGAATGTTCATGGAATCAGTAAACGTTAAAGGTGTATTAAGGTGATGATGATATGGTAACCAAGGCCCCAACCAGCCGCTATGGCGTTGGGGTTAGCCAGGTTTCGTAGTGTTATCAGCAGGGAATGAGAACATATAAACAGGGATGCTATCAATTAGATAAGATGAAACTGGTGTAACATAATTGCCAGAATGCAAAGTGGACAAACAAAGCGCATGGTGAAGAGAAACAGCTTATAGAAGCTGAAACGCAGTGTTCCCCAGTTTGAAAGTTCGTCTTTCACAATCTGTTTAGGTATAACCCAGCCCACAAAAAGACACATTAACAGGCCACAAATGGGTAGCATCAGCTGGCCAGTAACAAAGTCGAAGAGATCGAAGAGGTCCATTCCAAAGAGTGACATGCTTGATTTTTGCCCGATAGATATTGAACATATTGCACCAATCAGACAGCAAGCAATCGTCACTATCCATGCACCGGCCTTGCGAGTGATGTGGAGTTCTTCATAAAAGAAGGCCGTGTTGACCTCATGAAGGGATATTAATGAGGTCAAAGCTGCCAGAGATAACAATGCATAGAACAGCAAAGCAACACCCCATCCAATGACAGGAACACTTGAAAATGCCTGATTAAACACATTGGGAAGGGTGATAAAGATGAGCGAAGGGCCACTGTCGGGACTTATTCCGACTGAAAAGGCAGCAGGAAATATCATTAATCCTGCCAAGATAGCTACGAGAAGATCGATTAATCCAATCTGAATCGCCGAGGTCTTGATATTGGTTTGTCGGCTGAAATAACTTGCATAGGTGCACAAACAGCCCATGCCGATGCTCAAAGAATAAAAACATTGGCCCAAGGCACCAAGGAAAACGTCACGCGTTACCTTTGAAAAGTCGGGCTTAAACAAGAAGTCTATGCCCTTAGTTGCACCTGGAAGCAGACACGCTGCAACGACAATGACGAGCAAAAGGATAAAAAGTGTGGGCATCATCAGCTTAGAAGCCTTCTCAATTCCATTGCGAACACCATGTACAATGATAAAATGTGTGATGCCAAAGATAACGATAGTCCAAAAGACGGGACGTATAGGATCGTTTGAAAATGCCGTGAAATATGAGGTGATATAGGCTGGATCGCCTTTTAATTCGCCCATGATTGAGGCGTAAATATAGTTGAGACACCAGCCCGATACAACGGCATAGTAACCCGTTATGAGGAAACCTGTGAGCACTTCTAAGTAGCCAATCCACCTCCAATTGCTTCCTTTTGCGAGACGAGTATAGGCTCTTGCTGTGTTAGAAGCACCGTGTCTACCTATCAAGAACTCACCAATCATGCAAGGAATACCTAAGATAAAGACGCAAGCTACATATATAAGAATGAAGGCAGCACCGCCATTTTCTCCCGTCATATAGGGGAAACGCCAAATATTTCCAAGGCCAACGGCTGAACCAGCTGTGGCAAGTATAACACCAATCTTACTTCCGAAGTTTACTCTTTCTTCTGCCATTACATCTTATTTTTGATGATATTTTTGGAAGCAAAACTATAAAAAAATATTTCAAAAATCAGTATTATTTTTAAAAAGGTAATTTGCAATTATCGTGTTGATATACTGCGTTTAACCAACTTATTGTTATAATTTCTTTATATCACGAAGTGTAGGATGTTAAGGATTGAGTGCAAGTGAAGCATGATATTTCTTAGGCAGTTTTTGAACAATATTTGTATACGATTGGCGAATGAGTTGCTTGATTAAGCCGTCGTCAAGCCGTTCGACAAAGAGGTCGCTCCAATGTTCTTTATTCATATGATAAGCCGGACGGATGGCATCATAGCGTTCTCTCAGTTCACGAGCCACATCGGGTTGCATGTTGACGGCTATGTTCGGCTCGTCTGTTTCGAGCCGGATGAGCACGAACCATTTGCTATGTATGCGGATGGAAAGCGCGGTTTCGGTAAACAAATCCTCGGTAACTTCGGGGTGAAGTGACAGTGCGAATGTGCGTATTTCTTCGATGTTCATAGGTTTATCGATATTCTTCAGGTAGCGTGTTGCGCCATAATTTGAAAGGAAACCGCAGCATATGGGAGTTGTAGAAACGTTTGTCGCCTGTTACTTCCATACCGATGAAATCGGGTTTTTCATAAGGTTCAGCCTCATTTTGCAGCTCCACTTCAGCCATAACGAGTCCTTCGTTGTCGCCATGAAACTCATCTATTTCGAAAGTATGACTGCCACTTTTGACTAAATAGCGGTGTTTATCGATGACACCACCCTTGCAAAGTGTCATGAGATGCTCGGCTTCGTCGGGTGATATCTCTTTTTCGAACTCATAACGAGATAGACCATGATTCGTAGAACGACCCTTGATGGTCAGGAAAGCATGGTCATCACGCTGACGAATACGTACAGTTGCCCCGTCAGCGGGAATGTAACCTTGCCTTTATATGCGTACAATTAAAGGCCTGATCTCTATATGTCCTGCCTTTCTTTACAAGGAATTTGCGTTCTATTTCCAATCCACTGCTCATTGCATGGCAACCATAAAGACGAGATATAAGACTGCAAGGACAATCAAACCAACAAAGATATAGTTCACGACATTCTTGCCTTTAGCTTCTTGTTTCTTTTCGTAGGCTTCATGCTTAGCCTTTCTTAACGCTTTGTTACTGCTCATAGTGTAGGGTTTTTAGATTATTTATAATGTTTATTTTACTTGTGATTATTCTTCCTTTTCGGCATCGGTGGCGGCAAATTCCATTAGATATGCTTTGATAAAACCATCGAGTTTACCATCCATAACAGCATCAACATCGGAGGTTTGGAACCCTGTTCGATGGTCCTTTACACGGCGATCATCAAATACATAGCTTCTAATCTGGCTGCCCCATTCTATCTTTTTCTTGCCCGCTTCTATCTTAGCTTGCTCTGCTTGCTTTTTCTTTAAAGCACGATCATAAAGTTGTGACTTCAAAAGGAGCATCGCTTTAGCTCGGTTTTTGGGCTGATCTCGGGTCTCAGTATTCTCTATTAAGATCTCTTCTTGCTCTCCAGTATCTGGGTCTTCATACTGATATCGCAAGCGAACTCCTGACTCAACCTTGTTCACATTCTGTCCTCCTGCACCGCTAGATCTAAAGGTATCCCAGCTAACTTTAGCCGGATCAACGTACACTTCGATTGTATCATCGACCAAAGGAGTAACAAACACGCTCGCAAAACTCGTCATTCTTTTCCCTTGAGCATTGTAAGGTGACACCCTAACTAAACGGTGAACACCATTCTCACTCTTTAGATATCCATAGGCATAATCACCTCCTTCAATCGTCATAGTGACGCTCTTTATGCCGGCTTCATCACCATCTTGTATGTCGGTTACTTTCACATTGTATCCATGAGACTCACTCCATCGCTGATACATACGCATTAACATCTGTGCCCAATCTTGGCTTTCAGTACCTCCTGCGCCGGAGTTTATCTTCAGAACAGCATCCATTGCATCTTCCTCTTGACGCAACATATTCTTTAATTCCAAATCTTCTACGGCCTTAACTGCCTTTGCATAGTCAGTATCAACTTCCTCTTCAGTTACCATATTGTCTTTATAGAAGTCGAAAGCCAATTGGAGTTCATCTGCCAACTCACGGCAAGCGTTATAGCCTTTGAGCCATTTCTCAATGCCTTTTACCTTTTTCATCTGTGCTTCTGCACGTTTAGGATCGTCCCAAAAGTCAGGAGCTTGCGTGCGCAACTGCTCTTCTTCAAACTCTATTTTCTTTTGGTCTATGCCCAAATATCGATGAAGTGCATCGGTGCGCTCAATGATATCTTTTAGTTGTTCGGCTGTAATCATATTATTCTTCGTACATTTTGTCAATACAATCTCTGTAGTTTTTATAGATTACAGAACGTCTTAACTTCAACGTATTTGTTAGTTCTCCGCTCTCCATTGAGAAGTGGTGAGCCAACAAAGTGAATCTCTTTATCTGCTCATATGCTGCTAATTGTTGTTGCAAAGTCTCTATTCTTTCGCGCATCATTGCATGCACTTCTTCGTTGTTACAAAGGTCTTCACGACTTGAATAGACGATGTTGTGCTCCTTAGCCCATGCTTCTAACATAGGGAACTCGGGCACAATGAGAGCTGAAACGAATTTTCTTTGGTCAGCAATGATAGCCACCTGATCGATGAACTTATCCACTAAGAGCAATGATTCAACCATCTGTGGTGCCACATATTTACCATTTGAGGTCTTGAAAAGGTCTTTTATGCGTTCCTTTAAGAATAGTTCTCCATTCTGAAGATAGCCTGCATCGCCCGTGTGGAAAAAGCCGTCAGCATCAAACGCCTCTGCATTTATCTGGTCACGATGGTAATATCCAGGCGTGATTGTAGGGCCTTTGAGCAGTATTTCATCGTTTTCTCCTATCTTGATTTCAATGTTATCAATCGGTCGTCCGACTGAACCTATCGTGTAAGGTTCATCTTTGTGGTCGCAAGAAACAGTTGCTAAGCTTTCCGTTAAGCCATAGCCAACAATCATACAAATACCAATCGAATGCACAAACTCTTCTACTTCTGGCGACACATAGGCTCCAGCTGTGGGGAAGATATTGGGATTTTCAAGTCCAATCTGTTTGCGAACAAGACTCAATATCGTTCTGTTTACAACCTGATATTCAAGTTCTACATTCATTGGAACACGCTTTCCACGGCTCAAATACTCTACATTTCGCTTCCTTCCTACGGCTAATGCATGATTGAAAAGCTTGCGTTGAATAGCATTCGACTCATCCATCTTCGTCTTAACTGCTATGAACACCTTCTCCCAGAAACGCGGAACAGCACTCATACACGTTGGATGTGTCTCGCGCATGCTTTGTTGTATCTCCTTAGGATAAGTGTTTATAATCAGTTGAGCGCCTTCCGTCAGCGCCAAATATGCCCAACCTCGTTCAAAGACATGCGTGAAAGGCAAGAAGTTTATGACGCGATCTTTTTCACCAACGGGCACACATTTGTCGTTTGCATCCATCGCAGCACGATATTGTCCGTGCGTAAGCATCACGCCTTTACTTTCTCCTGTCGTGCCACTGGTATAGAGAATGTTACAAAGATCCATATCGTTTGCCTGATGCCAAAGCCTTTCTACCTCACTCTGTCGAGGCAGTTGTTCACCTAAAGCAATGAAATCTTCGAAATAAAGTGCATTGGGGTCATGTGTACTTATACGCACACTGGGGATCAAATATGATGATGCGTTCAAGCGAAGGACATAGCGGAAACACACGATGGGCTTTGTCATATTGCTCTTGTTCGCCTACAAACAGGAAACGAACCTGGGCATCATTGATCATGTATTGAATCTGTTGTTCACTTGATGTGGCATAGAATGGAATAGAAACCAAGCGTATTCCATAAGCGCCGAAGTCCGTATAGAGATATTGAATGCAGTTCTGTGAGAAGACAGCAATGCTTTCTTGTGGCTTAGCTCCAAGGTTAAGAAGGGCATTACTGACTTGTTTTACACGCAGAGAGAACTGATTCCATGAGATGGAACGCCACTCTAAACTGCCAAATTTGCGGAAGGTGACCGCGTCACGGTCACCATATTTCTCGGCCTGCTTATGTATTAATACCGAAAGATGACATTTCGTTTGCATAGTTTTTTCTTTGTTGATACTTGCAAAGATAGTAGAATTGAGCGATACTGCAAAGGAAAACAAGGATTGATTTTGCCTGCAAACCCATTTTCAGGCAATTCGTTTTTAGGAGTCACCGATAGGATTTCCAACGCTATTTAACGAGGAATATACTGAAAAGGACCTTCATATCCATTCATGCGCAGCTCTCTTTCAAGGCGCTCTCGCTCTGCTGTTTTGTGCAAATCAATGCTGAATTTCACCACGTTCCCATTCGATGTATAAATTGAAAACCAAAAAAAGCGCCGAAAGAACGAGGTGGTATCGAGTATTCAACTTTTGTTATTTCATGAATCAAAATCGGTTTATACTTCGGAAAAGAATGCACAATCAATACGCCGGGTATAGTGCGAAATTCCCCATATTTCATGTTATGCAGCATGTGAGGTACAATCAAAGACAAGATTGATGCAATGCAAACCATGACCAAAAAGGAGAGTAATTATATTGTAACTAAACATTTCTTCTTTCGTTGTTTGATGTTGTTGAACAAATGTGCAAACCGTTATTATTAGTCAAAAACGCTTATTTTCTACGAATATTCCATACGGGAGTTTCTCCTCCACCAACAAGAACGCTCGATGTTAGCCCCTTTGTTTTTTTCTCAATAACATCCCATGCTCTGAGTTGTATAAACTGTGCCGGCGAAAGATTAAGTTCGGTCATATAGGCCTTGTCGGCAACGGCTTTTGTTGCGTTCAGCCTTAGCTCTTGCAAGCTCCATTTCGGCTCGTTTCTCCTGTGTTTGCTTGGCTTGAATACTTGCAGCGGTCTTATTCATCTCCTCTAATTGCTCTTTTATTGGGCATCACTCGGTCGGTAATAACTTGCTGAATGTCTATAGGGAAGTTGGCTTTCTTTGATAACGAGGCCACATATTGACTACATTGCACGTTTGATTTTGTTATCAAACGACGAGAGAACTTCACGATTACTCATTAAGTCGAAAGGCGAACAAGACGACACATACTCACGAACCTTATTGCGAAAATAGGGTTCTATGAAGTTCTCAAACCACGATTCACCATAGTTTCTCAGTAGCGATGGTGTCTGACCCTTCTTTACTTGGATAATCATATACATGTTTACATCCAATGGCGTGTTATCGTTTGAGAGCAAATCATCAAAGCGAAACTGCTTTTTTTGAGGCAAAATATTGAAATATACCGCTGTTGTCGCCGGTGCAATCAGTGTTATTGAGTTTACCGGTTCATTGTCCACACGTGTACTTCCAAAAAGAATGGGTTTCATTTTCAAAGCTGCTTCTTCGTCGTATGAAGGGTTTACAATCGACAACATGGCAATACTTGCAGCACAAACAATGACTATTACAGCCAAGATGAACCATAGTTTGCGAGCGAAAGCAATGTTGAAAAGCGTTATCATTTGACGTCTGTCGGTTTTTGTTGTTGATTCATGTTTGTGGGCATAGTTTATCGTTTTTTTATAAATTTATACAAGGGGGCTTTTTCATGATTGTTTTCATGCTTTCCCATTATAGAACTATTGCGAAAATAAGACATTTCGAGTGAATGTGCAAATCTTTTCTCTATCTTTTTTTCATCGTTCAGTAATTGAATAAGGTGCTCAAAATAAAGACCAAAAACACATCATGAAAAGTATGGTTATAACAAGGAGATTCATGACGGATTACGCTTAGAAATGCGTAACACCTACGGCGTTGAATCGTTTATTCCGTAACATGAATTACGTTTTTTTCGCACCTGAATTTATGGTGAATAGCGTCGAAAAAGCGTAACACCTACGGCGTTGTTCCCCACATTACATACATAAACCCAGGGTAGCCTGCACTATCGTTTGGCAACCCTGGGTTATCAAAAAGCACAACACCTATGGTGTTGAAGAATATAATTCATCATACAATTTGCGTCATTTTATGCAATAAACCACGTCATTTTATGCTACAAACTGCGTCATTTCGCGACACAATTTGCGTCATTTCATCGCATAAAAACAAGCCTGATTACACGACCATTTGCATCAATCCATTTTGCTTTTTTTATTATCAGCAATGGCGCCATCACTAATTACCCCCCAAAAATAACCTCCTCCATTTCGAAGGTTAACTACTCCCCTCTCTCTTCGGAGAGGGGCTGGGGGTGAGGCTTTATTTACATCATTCAACAATCCGAAAAATTACACTTAATCGAAGCGAATGACCGATTGTTCAGGCTCTTCACTATTCTTTTCGTCGTTCTTCACCAAGTGAGCACCCGATGCCATATTGCGAATTTCCTCTAACATCTGGCGTGTTCGTTTATAAGTTGGTGTGTTTTCAACCGCCAAGATGACGTCTTCGTTGTCAAGATCTTCAGGTCGGAACAAGAAGATATGAGGTCTACGCTTATATTGATTGGTCTTACCGATGTTGCCATAATAGTGTCCTCGTCGTTCATCTCGCTCTGCTCTGCGTTCCTCTTCCTGTGCAATGCGGTCGGCTTCTTCTTGAGTATGTTTCTTAAGATGGCTGTTCATACCGTCTACATCCTCTATACCGAAGCCCGTAGCAAGTATAGTTACCTTGACGCGTTTACCGAGTTCAGGGTCTAAAGCAAGTCCCCATTTGATCTCAAAGTCACTTCCAAACTTCGCCATGAAGTCGTTAACGTCGTTCATTTCCTCCATCATGAGGCCCGAGTTATCGTTCTTTTCATTGCAGAAGTTAATGCTTAAGAGAATCTTTTTGGCATTAAAGATGTCGTTATCATTGAGTAACGGTGAGTTCAAAGCATCGTCAATAGCTTTCTTTACACGTCCATCGCCCTCGCCATATCCCGTACTCATGATTGCCACTCCACCGTCTTTAAGTACGGTTTTGACATCATTGAAGTCGAGATTAATAAGTCCGTGATTCGTGATTATTTCCGCAATACTCTTTGCTGCAATGCTAAGCGTGTCGTCAGCCTTACCGAAAGCATCGAGAACGGTAAGGTCTGGATAGATTTCTCTGAGGCGTTCGTTGTTGATAACCAATAGTGCATCGACATGCTTTGACATCTCTTCAACACCATCTAAGGCTTGATCAATCTTGCGATCGCCCTCAAAACGGAAAGGAATTGTAACGATTCCGACCGTCAGAATGCCAAGTTCCTTAGACACACGAGCAATGACTGGTGCCGCTCCTGTACCTGTTCCACCACCCATTCCGGCAGTGATGAATGCCATCTTTGTGCCATCACTCAACGCATATTTAATGTCGTCGAGTGTTTCTTCGGCTGCTTGACGCGCCTTTTCTGGCTTATTTCCTGCGCCAAGTCCCTCTTTTCCAAGTTGTAAGTGCACGGGTACAGGCGAGTCGTTTAGTGCCTGATTGTCCGTATTACAGAGTACAAACGTGACGTCATGTATGCCTTCTCGATACATGTGGTTAACGGCGTTACCGCCTCCTCCGCCTACACCAATGACCTTGATGATGCTATCTGCCTTATCGGGTTCACCGAAATCTAAGATCGAAGTTTTATGATTATTGTCAGCCATATTGTCTATTTATGATGTCAGAATTATGTATTTATGCTGTTATTCGTCTTCAGAAATCATCTTACCAAAGAAGCTTTTCAACTCCTTGAATAGCTTATGAGACGTACTATTCTCTTTTCTTCTCTTTGGCAAGTCGCTCTTCTTCCTGACGTTTTACCTCGAGTTCAGCCTGCAACTCGGCTTCCTTACGACGGCGTTCTTCCTCTTCAGCCTTTTGCTTTTCAGCCTCTGTACGCACTACTCCACTACCAGTTGTCTCATTAAGTGTACGTGGTTTCTGGTGTAAATCCACTGTTGTTGTGGTGGTTTTAGCGTCAGGTGTTGTTCCAAAGAGATCGCTCTTGATTTCTGGTCCGGCACAGTTCATGTCACCTTTTGCCAGGATACCCAAGATGGTATTCATCATTCCATCGTGTGCATTGATGCTTTCGTTGGTAGAATTTATCGTTTGTGAGACGAACTTTGCAGTACGAATCTTGTCAATATGTGTATGATTTCGGAAAGCCGTTTCAATGTTTCTAAGGTTAGAACCACCACCGGTTAGGATGATACCTCCTAAGAGATTGTTGGCATATTCGGCTGGAACCTGGAACCAAACATTCTCTATAATCTCTTCAACACGAGCCTCAACGACCTCTATAAACTTACGACTTTCAATCTGACGCTCGGCATCTATGGAGAGCATTAGACTGTTATCGATGTCACTATTGTCTGTAAAAGCACTGGCATACTTTATCTTCATCTTCTCAGCATCAGCCTCTTCCATCTGCAAAGAGGCAATATCCTTGGTGATGTTATTGCTTCCAAGTGGGATAACGGCTAAGTGACGGAGAATGTTTTTGTAGTAAACGGAGACAGTAGTTGTCTCTGCTCCCAAGTCAACGAGCACGCAACCAGCCCGCTTTTCGGCTTCGGTCAACACGCTATCGGCCAGAACCATTGGGTGCAAGATACATCTCGGCAATGGCTATTCCAGCCTGATCGAAACACTTATTAAGGTTGCGATAGTAGGTGCGCAACCAGAGAATGTTCAAGAAGTTGCCTTCAAGACGCGTGCATTGAATGCCTACTGGGTCAAGCTGATATTGCTGATCAACCTTATATTCCTGTGTAGCGGCTTCAAGAATCTCACGATCTGGGTAGCTCATTGTACGGTTAGCATCCATTAATTGGTTAACCATCTCTTGAGAAACAATGGTATCTGAGGGAAGATCTTTAACGATAACATTACGTACACTGCGCATAGACTGCCCACCAACTCCTACATATACGTGGGCGATATCCGTCTTGAGCGCTGTCTTTAGCTTTGTAACAATATTGGTAAGACACTGTACCGTCTTGTCAATATTATACACAACACCCTTTCGGATGCATTGCGTTGAGTTCTCTCTGACCACAGCAAGCACGGTAATACTGCCGTCGAGGTTCTTCTTTCCAGCGATACCGGTGATCTTAGTTGACCCCAGTTCTATTGCAACGATAAATTCTGCCATGCGTAATTCTTTATCTATTCTACTTCTGTTTCTTTTTATCTTTCGACTTCGGAGCGTCTTTAGATGATTTATCCTTAGGCTTTTGTTTCTTTACTTCGGCTTTATCGGTCTTTTTATCTGTATGATTCTCCGACTTCTTTGTCGTTGTTTTTCTTTGGTTCCTCCTTGTCTTTCGAAGAAAGAGGTTGAGCTTTTTCTCCGATTTCTTTTCGGTCTTCTTCTTCGGTTCTTCCTTAGCCTTTGGTGAAGAAGTTGAAGGCTTTTTCAGATTTCTTTTTCAGCTACTTTCTTTCGGTTCTTCCTTAGCCTTTGTGGGCGATTCTGCCGCAGAAGGTTCAGGCTTTTTCTTCCTTTTTAGGTTCAGCTTCGACGTTTCCGATGACATCACTTGCTGCTAACGCCTCACCAAGACTCTCATTATCATCACGTCGTTTGTCGCGTCGTTTGCAGATGATTTGATTGTCAAATTCAAGGTTTATGTAGCTATATCTATTCCAACCAGCCTGAGAAAGTCCATACTTATAAAACTTTTCAAGTCGGTTCATCTTTCTGTTTACAAAGTCAACTACGGCAGCTTTGCGCTTCTCCTTATTCTTATAGAAAGGCATTTGACCAAGATAAACAATGTGATTTCCTACGCGTGGAATAAGCTCTACACCGAGATCGGGTAACACATTGATTTGTTCTATCTGATTACGCCATAGTTCATTGCCCATCAAAGCTTTGCTTAGAGGCGAAATATAATTGGATGCGAACCACTTATTGATATTACCCGTGGCGATAATCAAGTCAGATGTGTAATGAGAATTAGGCATAATGCAGTCATTATCGTCAAGATAATAATCATCACCATTGGCAGCTTTGATCCTGACAACAGGCATTCGCTGAGTCAAAGAGATGTTAACCTCGCCATCTTCTGTTTTATAACATTCGGCGGTTTTAACGAAAGGACTGGCTTTCAACGCCTCTTCCATCTTGCGAAGATTGACATATTTCATTGGTTTCTCCAATGGATAAAGCTGTTCTTTCTCTAATCTTGCCTTAATTTCTCGCGCATCTATGAAGCCATTTGTAGCCTCATCTTGAATATTTATGTTTACTTTTCGTGCACAAACGAGCTGCTTCATCGGGCTTATTAAAAGCCGTAAATGCTAACAAAAAGATATATTGCTATCAATACATCTGATGTTACAATGAAGGTCTTTTTCCAGCTGATGCGCATCCGTTAGTTTCGTTTTTATTTCTTATTTTTCAATGATTTTTGGCAATCTGAGGAACGTAGTTGTTGAGGTCACCTGCACCAAGAACGACAAGAACATCAAAGTCTCGACCTTTCACATAGTCAAGAACTTCGTCCTTCTTAATCATCGTTTTTTTCTACGTTTGGTTTCAGATGATCATAAATCAACTTACTCGTTACCCCTTCGATAGGCTCTTCTCGTGCCGGATATATCTCTGTAAGAATGACTTCATCAAAGTTACTTAGTGCGTCAGCAAACTCAAGATAGAAGTCACGTGTACGCGAATAGAGGTGTGGTTGGAACATAACCGTAATCTTTCGGCCCTTAAACAGTTCTTTAAGACTCCTCGCACTTTGAAGTACTTCCTTTGGATGATGACCATAATCAGACAAGAACACATGTCTATTATCCTTGATTTTGAAGTCAAATCTGCGGTCAACACCGGCATAAGTTCTCATGCCATAACGTAGTTCTTCGGCTGTACATCCATTCAATTGTGCCATTGCCATGGCGGCGATAGCATTCTCAATATTGATTGGAATGGGCTGACCGAGATTAACACGCGCTACATTTTCAATCGGAGAAACAAAGTCGAAGCAAATCTCTCCGTTATCAATCACAACATTCTCTGCATGGAAGTCGCCCGCTTCACGACTGTAATCATATACTTTTACGCCTTCTTGCACATGCTGTTTCATCTCAAGATTGCGATGGATTATCAAATGCTCCACCCGGTTGAATGAGTTCCGTATAGTGGCGAAAAGCTTTCAAGATAGGCCTCTTTTGTACCATAGATATCAAGATGATCGGGGTCGGTTGAAGTGATAACACTCATCCATGGCCTCAACCAATGAAAGCTTCTATCAAACTCATCGGCTTCAATAACGATGTAATCACTATTCTTTGACAAGATATAATTAGTGCCATAGTTCTTTGAAATGCCTCCCAAGAAGGCATTACAATCCATGTGACTCTGATGCATTATGTGTGCACACATCGTCGAAGTAGTGGTCTTTCCATGCGTGCCTGCAAAGCAAAGACCTTTATGACTGCGTGTAAGCGTTCCCAAAACTTGGGCCCGTTTCTGGATTTCAAAGCCCTTTTCACGGAAGAATTGCAGTTCTTTGTGCGTGTCAGGAATGGCAGGTGTGTAGATGACTAATGTCGATTGAGGATTCTTGCACACGTGAGGAATCTCTTCAATATCCTCTTCGTAATGAATCAACATGCCTTCTTTCTCAAGTTGATGTGTTAGGGTTGACGGCGTCTTGTCATAGCCTGCAACAACCAAACCACGATGAATGAAGTAACGAGCTAAGGCACTCATGCCAATACCTCCAGCCCCAATGAAGTACACAGCCTTAATATCTTTCAGTTCCATTTAATTTAATGCTAGCTTTATTACCTGGTCGGCGATGACGTCGGCCGAGTTCTTTTTTCCGAGTTTTAATATGTTTTCTTTTTAATGATTCGAGTGTAGAAGCGTTGCCAACTGTTTGGATTGCAGTCTTCAGTAGTACGTTAACAGCCTCACTGTCCTTTACATATATGGCGGCATTCTTATTGACTAAGGCCATCGCATTCTTTGTTTGATGGTCTTCAGCAACGTTAGGTGAAGGCACAAGGATTACGGGTTTGCCTATCAAACAGAATTCACTGATACTGCTTGCACCTGCTCTACTAATGACCAAATCGGCTGCTTTGTAAGCTGCTCCCATATCACTGATAAAATCAGTAACCTTTAGATTTGGCAACTCTTCATTCTGAAGTTGTTGTTGAATGCCTTCATAATAGGCCTTACCTGTTTGCCAAATGAACTGAATATCAGTCTTTCCGATGATATCAAGATGTTGCAACATACTATCGTTGATAGTCTTTGCGCCCAAGCTTCCACCCACTAAGAGAACTGTTTTCATGTTTGGATTGAGGCCAAATGACTCGCGTGCTTCCTCAACGGTAAGCTTTGAATCAAGCACATTCTGCCGAACGGGGTTACCAGTCATGATGATTTTGTCTGCAGGAAAGAAGCGTTCCATGCCTTCATAGGCTACACATATCTTGTCAGCTTTCTTAGAAAGCAACTTGTTTGTTACTCCGGCATAAGAGTTTTGCTCTTGAATCAGACAAGGAATTCCTTCTTTTGCACACACGTTTAGTGTCGGTCCACTGGCATATCCACCTACACCTACGGCAACCATTGGCTTGAATTGTTTCACAATCTGACGTGCCATGCGCTCGCTTTTCCATATTTTGAAGAGCACAGCGATATTCTTCCACAGATGTTTGCGGTCGAAACCACAGATGGGAAGGCCCTTAATCTCATATCCTGCGGCTGGAACACGCTGCATTTCCATGCGTCCCAACGCCCCAACGAAAAGGATCTTAGCCTCTGGTTGCTTTGCTTTGATGGCATTAGCAATAGATACTGCCGGGAAGATATGCCCTCCAGTACCTCCACCACTGATGATTATTCTCAATTCCTTATCCATGTTTTACGAATTACTATGATATTGCAAAAGTAATCAAAAAAATTAGTTTTATACCATTTTACTTTCTTTTTTCACTCCTTTTACAATGCGTTTTACTGACGTTTCAATACAGAAGCTCACTCCGTTATGCTTACTTCTGTTTTTGTCTCGCCCTGACCTGGTTCACCTTTCTTCTTTGCCGAGCGACTAACACTCAGGATTACACCGACATAGATGCAATTAATCATCGTCGAAGTTCCACCCTTACTGATGAGCGGTAAAGGCTGACCGGTGACTGGAGCAAGTCCCACGGCGACACACATATTAAACAATGCCTGCGTGACAAGCAGCAAAGCGAGGCCCATAGCCAGTAAAGCGGGGAAGTTATTCTCGCATCGGCTGGCAATGCGCCCAGTGCGAAAGAGCAGCATAATGTAAAGAACTGCAACGGCAACTGCCCCTTCTACGCCCAACTCTTCAATGATAATAGCATAGATAAAGTCTGAAAAGGCCTGCGAAAGAAAGTCTCGTTCGACGCTGTTTCCTGGTCCTTTACCCACCACATTCGATGAAGCGATGGCGATATTGGCATGAGCCACCTGAGCATCTGTATCTAAGTCGACCTCAGCCGGCGTGACTTCTTTTGAAGAAGTGAACTTATCAATGCGCGATTTCCACGTGTCGGCACGGTGGAAAATCTTACCCAACAGCCCCTCATCTTTCTTTTGTTGCGCCACCTGTTCAGTCATATTCTTTGATGTTTCAACGTCACCTCGGTCTGTACCGAGCAACATTACACCGGCAAAAATGACTAAGATTAGCACAAGAGTTACGCCCATTAGTTTCCCCAACTGACGCATAGGCACACGGCCAATGACCATCATCAACAAGATAACTAAACACAAAAAGTGCCGCCGTTGAAAGGTTTTTCCAATCCGATAAGGGGCACGATAAAGGCACACTATGAGGATAAACTTAAAGGCATTCTTATCTGCTCCATGATCCGTTTGTAGCGCACTAAGTATCTGAGCCGTAGCCAACACAAGAGTACCTTTGGCAATTTCCGACGGCTGGAATTGTATTCCGATGAAACTTACCCATCGTTGTGCGCCGTTGGTAGACTGACCTGCGAAGAAAACCCAAATCAAAGTGATGAACGAAATGACTAACATGAAGGGCGTAAGTATCTTGAAATACTTACACTTTATGTTAAGCGTGATGACCATACAGAATATGCCCATCAACAAGATTCCAAGGTGTTTGATCAATGGAGAAAATAACTTCCACTCTTATAAGTTAGTCCTGAAGAGGCCGAAAACACCTCTACAACACTAATAATGCACAGGAAGAAGAAGATCATCCAAATGACCTTGTCGCCCTTAAAAATGTTACTAAGCGTCTTTTTTTGTCCATAACTATTCGAAAAAGAGAGTCTTATCCGCGCCATCATTGCCTAACATTGTCTTTTATTTACCCTGTAATACCAACTAAACACGCGATGTTTTCCGTTACAATAAGTGCCACATCGCATGCTGAGGAAGGTTTTGGCAATAGAGGATTGGCGTCAGAAGCCATCACCGTCTACCAAATATTATTTTATATTTTCTTTATTCTAAAAAGCATCGCTCGCTATGCGTCAATGCTCATTTTCATTTCATGCGAGAGTCAACCGCTAACCTATTGACTCTCAACATCCTACGCCCCATCTTCTGATTTGAGCCTTTTCATGCCATCATTTGGGGCATTTCATGCCGTCTTTTTGAGCCATATTGCACACTAAAACGGCCTATATTGTGTGCCGCTTTGACTATGGGATTATCCCTCATGCATTAAGCACGACTCATCATCTAAGTTTCATGAAATCATGTGTCCCACCTAAAAGAGGGGTTAAACTGCTTTCAAGGGATCACACTTTCTTGCTTTCAGCGAGCTTAAAAGGAGCCTATAAATTGAATTTCATAAAAGCTTTCTTTGCCCTCTCTTCTATAGCTTTCTTACCATGTCCTTAAACATATTGCCCTCGCTCTTCCATGTTGTGGAACAAGTCAAAGCTGGCGCAACATGGGCTTAACAGCACAGTATCGCCGGGCTGTGCCAAGGTATGACAAGCCTCAACACAATCTTTCATGCTGTGGGTATCCTTGATTGTGACGCCCAAGTCATCGAAGTTATCATGCAATTTCTTGTTGTCTGCACCGAGATAAACTATTGCTCGACACTTCTTCTTCACGAGTTCTTTAATTGGAGTGTAGTCATTGCCCTTGTCCTTTCCCCCGAGAATGAGAATCGTTGGTGTGGTCATGCTGTCTAAAAGCATACCAACAGGCGTCTACATTTGTAGCCTTCGAATCATTGATATATTGCACTCCATTGACCTTGCAAACCTTTTCCAAACGATGTTCTACACCGGGGAAGTCACCTAATCCCTTACGAATTGCCTCGCTCTTTATGCCTGCAATGTTAGCTGCTAAGCCTGCCGCGAGACTGTTATGAAGGTTATGTTTGCCGGTCAACGAAAGCTCTTCTTGCTTCATATTGAATGGCGTGGGATAGTCAAGCTTATAGTTTCCATCTTCAATATAGCCGAAAGCACCTTGCTCTTTGTGCTCAGAGAATGGACAAACAAAGGCTTTGGTTTCAAACTTTTCAAGCTCTTTCTGAATCACTGGGTCATCATTCCAATAGATAAAGCTATCTTCCTGCGTTTGGTTTTGAAGGATTCTCATCTTCGCATCGGCATAGTTCTCGAACTTAAAGTCGTAGCGATCCAAGTGATCGGGAGTGATATTGAGGAGTACTGCGATATTAGCGCGGAAGTCATACATGTTATCTAACTGGAAACTACTAAGCTCAATAACGTAGTATTCGTGTGGATCCTCGGCCACTTGTAACGCCAAACTCTTTCCTATATTGCCTGCTAACCCAACGTCATAACCTGCAGTTTTGAAGATATGATAAATCAAAGAGGTCGTTGTAGTCTTGCCATTACTGCCCGTGATACATACCATTTTGAGACTGTGTATAGCGTCCCGCGAACTCAATTTCACTAATGATATGTGTGCCCTGAGCCATGAGTTTCTGAATCATTGGCGCCTCTTTTGGAATACCGGGGCTTTTGATTATTTCATCGGCATTAAGGATTTTTATCGGCCGTGTGATGTCCTTCTTCCCACTCAATGCCATGCTTGTCAAGCAAGTTTTTTTATACTTATCTTGGATTGAAAGACATGTCAGAAACAAACACATCAAAACCCTTTTTGCTTTTGCCAAAACAGCTGCTCCGGCACCACTTTCGCCGGCTCCTAATATAACGATTCTACTCATCTTATCTAATCTTTAATGTGATAATGGTTAACGCTGCAAGGATAATCGTGATAATCCAAAAGCGTATTGTAATCTTGGCTTCATGCTTAGGACTGTGTGGAGCCTTAAGAAGATACTTACACTCAGGGTCAAGCTGGTCGTCGGTAACACGGAAATTATCATGAATTGGCGTGCGTTTGAAGATGCGTTGCTTGATGCCTCGCCGCTTACCCAGCTTGAAATAGTAAACTTGAATGATGACACTTAAGCTCTCAACGAAAAAAAGATTCCACAAAGTATCGGAAGTAAAAGCTCCTTGTGAATGATAATAGCACACACGGCTATAATGCCACCAATTGTGAGCGAACCTGTGTCTCCCATGAACACTTGTGCAGGGTAAGCATTGTACCAAAGGAAACCAATGAGTGCACCAATAAAGGCACACATGAAGACCACAAGCTCTTCGCTTTGGGGTATATACATGATGTTTAGATAGGCGGCAAACTGTAAATGGCTGCTCACATAAGCCAGAATACCAAGCGCAACACCTATAATCGCGGAGTTTCCAGCACACATCCCATCCATGCCATCATTGAGATTAGCCCCATTACTGACTGCCGTCACGACTAAAATCGTCATAATTACAAAGAGAATCCAGCCCCTGCTGCAACCTTATGTTTGCCGCAAAAACTCATCAAATTGCTATAACTTAGATTATGACCCTTAACAAATGGGATAGTAGTCTTTAACGATTTATGGGCCTGAGTACGGTGTTTCACCACCATTTCTTTGCCTTGTCGCTCTATGGCTATATTCTCATTTATCTTCACATCGGGCGACATCCATAGCACAAGTCCTACGATTAAGCCTATACCGATTTGCCCAACGATTTTATATTTGCCTTTAAGTCCCTCTTTATCACGGCGGAAAATCTTAATATAATCATCCATACCACCTAAGAATCCTAACCAAACAGTGGTGATAATCATTAAGATAAGATAGACATTACGCAGTCTTCCAAGCAGGAGAACTGGTACAAGAATGGACAGAATAATAATCACTCCACCCATCGAAGGAACGCCAATCTTCTTCACACCAAAGGGATCTATTGATGCGTCCCGTTGTGTTTCAGTAATCTGTTTACGCTTTAAGAACTTGATAAACCGCTCTCCTGCCCATGCTGAAATGACTAAGGAGAGAATCAAAGCCAATAGGGCACGGAATGAGATATACCCCCAAATACGTGACCCACTGATGCCATATTGCTCAAGAAATCTAAAGAGATAGTATAACATTTGCTTTTAATTTAACCCTTATTTTTATGCTTTGAAAATCTCATGAAGCACTTCTTTATCGTCAAAATGATGTTTCACGCCCTTTATTTCCTGGTAGTTCTCGTGGCCTTTTCCGGCAACCAGCACAACATCTCCCTTTTGGGCCATCATGCAAGCAGTGCGAATAGCTTCCTTACGATCAACAATTGATATCACCTTTCGCATCTGTTGTTCATTCAATCCTGCAAGCATTTCATTGATAATCTCTTGTGGATCTTCGAATCGGGGATTATCACTTGTGATGATAACCTTGTCACTTTGGCGCACCGCCTCTTGTGCCATAAGGGGTCGTTTGCCTTTATCGCGGTTACCACCAGCACCACATACGGTAATCACATGGCCTTTTCCATCAAGTACTTCGTGAATAGCGTTGAGCACATTTGCCAGTGCATCAGGCGTATGTGCATAGTCAACAATAGCCGTAAAGCCTTCAGGAGAGTGGATAGGTTCAAGTCGTCCGCTGACACTATGCAGTGTGCTGAGCACTAAAAGGATATCTTCGGGCTTCTTACCTAACATGATTGCAGCACCATAAACAGCCAAAAGATTGCTGACATTAAACTTACCAATAAACTGAACGCCTACTTCTCGGCCGTCAATCTCAAGATACATGCCTTCAAAATGGCATTCAAGAATACGTGCACGGAAGTCTGCCATCGAACGGATAGAATAGGTTTTAACGGTTGCTTTGGTATTCTGCACCATGATCATTCCATTCTTATCGTCGGCATTTGTTATGGCAAAAGCATCCTTTGGCAAGCCATCGAAGAAAGCTTTCTTGGCATTTCGGTAGTTCTCAAACGTCTTATGATAATCCAAATGATCGCGAGTGAGATTGGTAAACAAGCCTCCTGCAAACTTCAAACCGCCGATACGCTTCTGATGAATGGCATGACTTGAACACTCCATAAAGGCATATTCACATCCAGCTTCAACCATTTTAGCCAATAACTCATTAAGTTCTATGGGGTCAGGTGTCGTGTGATCGGCTGGTACTTCCACGTCATCTATATAGTTACATACCGTCGAAAGAAGTCCTACTTTGTAGCCAAACTTGCGGAACATATTATATAATAAGGTGGCAATAGTAGTCTTTCCATTGGTTCCTGTCACGCCAACTAACTTCAACTTATGCGATGGATTACCATAGAATAAGGTAGCAACCTTGCCAACAGCATCCTCAGTTGACTCCACCTGTACATAGGTTACGTGGTCTGAAAGCTTTTCAGGCAGCTCCTCACAAAGTACAGCGTCTGCGCCAAGCTCAATGGCCTTATCGATAAACTGATGTCCATCAACCTGCGTTCCCCTTATGGCAACGAAGAGATGTCCAGCCTTAATGCGGCGTGAATCAATATTAACACCCGTGATTTCTACATTATCATTTCCGACAATCTTTATCGGAGTGATGTTCTTGAGAACTTCGTTTAATTTCATATTGTATGTATTTCAGTTTCTCTTTTATTCCAAAACAAGCGTGATACGCTCACCTTTCTTTATATAATGTCCTGGTTCTAAGCTTTGCTTAACAACCTTTCCACGTCCCGAGACAATGGTCTTCACACCGCGACGCTCTAATAAAAAGACTGCATCTCGTGCTCCCATACCAACCACATTAGGGATATACTTTCCATTATTTATGGTCTCTCGTTCCAAGAGTATGGTCTTATTACCATTCTTTTTCTCTGCTTTTCCCCAGATAGGATTGCCATCTGCATAACTGCCGCTCCAGCTTTTATTTGTATTTATGCCTAAATGTGTGAGCACATAGTCGGCAGCTAAGATGTTACCGGCTTTCACATCAGGAATCAATACCGATGAAGTGTCACGCGCATCTTTAACATCTAACTTCAAGCTCTGTGCCATAATGCCTTCTGCAATGTTATGAAAGACAACACCACTCATGCCACCTCCACTTGCAGGAAGACCTGATTTCTGAATACAAACAATACAACTATAGCGGGGAGCATCGTCAGGAAAGTAACCCGCAAAGCTCAACAAATAGTTCGTTCCGCCATTCTTGTATCCCTGAGCACCTTTAGACATCTGGGCCGTTCCAGTCTTTCCTGCAACTCTAAACGATGGAGAGCCAGCCTTCTTACCAAGTCCTTGACTGACCACATGGTCGAGAATCGTTTGTATTTCACGTAAAGTTTTCTCCTTACATATATGTGCTCGCATCACCTCTGGAGGGAATTCCATGATGACTTCGCCATTCTTTACTACCTCTTTCACAAAGCGTGGACGCATCATTTTGCCATTATTTGCAATCGCATTATAAAAGGTTAGCGTCGAGATTGGAGGCACTTGAGTCTCATATCCAATACTCATCCAAGGCAAAGCTGTATGACTCCAGTTCACCCATTCACCTCTTTCATTCTTCTTTGGCATGCGAATTCGTGCCGGAGAAGCACCCACTAAAGGAATCCGAAGGTTATCCGCGAGGCCCGTACGGTATATTCCTCGTATGAACTTTTCAGGGTCATTACGATAATGATCATCAATAATTCGGCTCACACCTATATTCGAACTCACCATCAAAGTCTGTGGTAAAGTGAGCACACCATAGCCACCTCGTCTCCAGTTATGGTCTTTCATTTCACGTCCATACATAGGCCACACACCGGATCCCGTATTGACTTGATAGTTGGTATCAACCACTCCATCGTCTAATGCCGTCATGATTGAGGCTGTCTTAAATACAGATCCCGGCTCAAGAAGGTCGCTTACAGCATGATTATGGATTTCTCTGTACTCGCCATCTACACACTTTTCCATGTTGACTATAGCCTTAATATCTCCTGTTGCGACTTCCATTACTATAGCAACGCCTACGTTTCCATTTATCAATTTCAGTTCATCAATGACGGAACGCTCAGCTAAATCCTGCATGCCTACATCTATAGTTGTGACGATATCTGCACCATCTATTGGCGGAGTATCCATGATATCAAGGAACCGATTGAGTACTTTTCGGCGATGAATGATTCCATTTGACCCTCTAAGTATAGAGTCGTAAGACAGTTCTAAGCCAAAGCGCGCCGTGTCTTTTTGCACCAAACATTGCACCAATTGTACGTCCGGCCAAAGAACCATAACTACGTTTTCGCGCGTTATACTCCTCAACATGAAAGCCACTTTTTGTTTTGAGAGAGGTTAAAAACAGGCAGTGCTTTCACCTCCGTATACGTGTTATAGTCTACACGTTTATTCCATATCGCCCAATGACGACTTTGCTTTTTTTCCGTCCCTCAGCAAGCTCTTGCTTGAATGCAGCAGCTGATTTCTCGGGAAAAATATGGTTCAACCCCATACAGACAGAATCGATTTTAGCATCCCAAAGCGAATCACTCTTGGCATCATGCAAGGCCTTAAAGTCCATGAACAGCTTGAATTCAGGTAACGAACTCGCCATTAATTGTCCATCACAACTTAAGATATTGCCTCGCATCGGCTTTACACTGACACTGTCTCTCTTTACTCTATCTGCCACCTTCATCCAGTAATCACGCTTCGCAGTCATTAAGAACAACATCTTACCTACGACTAACACAGCAATCACCGTCATCAAAATGGCGATGGCACTGTATCTCGGCATTACTTTGTTACTATCAAACTTACTCATTCTTCGGGTACATTTATAATATAAGGTGGCTGACTTGCTATCTTTAACACACTGTCTTTATTGTTCTTCAACAGCTCAAGCACGTGACTTTCCCTACTCTTTTCAGTCAACGAACTACTACTTGATAGTGCTTTATATCGGGCATCTTGCAATTCGTCTTGTAGCTTATCAATCTCTATAAGGTCGTTCTGCACACTATAACGATTAGCAATATACACTATCAAGAAACCCGTAATAAGCAGAAATACACCTATCTGATGACGTATTGTCTGTGTGGTTAGCACGTCACCACCAAGGATTTTCTTCAACGTGAAATGCGAAGCAAGCGGCGATTCATCTTCTGTGGCCTGCTTTTCTATCACTTCTTTCAGCGTAGGACCATCGTCATCAACCGAAGTTGTGACATCACTTTTTACAGCTTCCGATTCTTTCTTCGTGCTGTTCTCTTGGCCTTTTTCTTTTTCCTTCGCTGGATTTGACACTTCAGCCGTTTCACTTTTCAGCTTATTTAGTCCTTTCGTCATTCATTCTTTTCTGCTATTCTTAGTTTCGCACTGCGGCTTCTGGGATTCTCCTGTTGTTCATTTTCAGAAGGCACTATCACCTTATTGTTTATGAGAGTGAAAGGAGTTTCAATCCTTCCATAAAAGTCTTGTATCCTTTTTCCTTCCACATTACCAGTCTTCATTATGTTTTTTACAATGCGGTCTTCAAGTGAATGATAGGTAATCACACTCAATCTACCTCCTGGTTTCAGCAGTTCTGTTGCCGACTTTAACATCTCTTTCAGTGCATCCATCTCATGATTGACTTCTATTCTCAAGGCTTGAAACACCTTTGCCAAGTCTTTTTTTCTCACGTTCTCTCTTGAATATTGGCTCCAATATTCCAAGTAAATCTTGCGTCGTTGCTATGCGTTGCTGCGACCGAGCCTTTACAACAGCGGCTGCAAGGCGCCGAGATTGTTTTATTTCTCCATAGAGATAGAATAGATTTGCAAGTGCTTCTTCGTCATAATCATTCACGATATCAGCCGCCGTTTTGCCTGCTCTCTTATTCATACGCATATCTAATTGCGCATCAAAACGAAACGAAAAACCACGACTTTCGTCGTCAAAATGATGACTCGAAACCCCCAAGTCAGCCAGCAACCCATCAATACTCTCAACGCCATAATAGCGCATCCAGTTTTTCAAATAACGGAAATTGCTACGCACAAACGTAAATCTTGAATCATCAACGAACCGGCGTTCTGCACCAACTTCACTACGCATCACATTCTGTTCTGCGTCAGCATCTTGATCAAAAACTATACAAATGAGCCTGTTCATCCAGCCGAGACAAAATCTCACTACTATGCCCGCCACCACCAAAAGTGACGTCAACATAGACACCCCCAGACTGAATATTCAGTCCATCTACACTCTCTTTCAAGAGCACAGGGCACGTGATAGGTCTCTGCTTTTTTTATCATAACCAAGATGTTTTGTGCTTACGCACTATCTATTTTTCGTTTTATTACTTTTCTTCTTTCAATTCCATCAGTGACTGCAAAGCACTGCCAAAATTTTGTGGATTAACGAAAGGAGTCTCGCTGTTATCCTTACTCCATATCTCAATCGTATCGTCGACACCAATGAATTTCAATTCTTGTTCGATACCAGCAAACTTCAAATAGCGCTTAGGAATCAAGAAACGACCATTGCCGTCAAGCGAAATCACCTCGGCATCCGACACAAACTGGCGAAAGATTTGCCATTGTTCTTTATCCCACCGGTTTTAGCCGTTGCCTCAGAATATCAAGTTGTTCATTCCACACACGCTCAGGATAGAGCACCAAACAAGACTCAAATACATCCTTGCGAAGCACAAGATTATCCTCGCCTGAAGCTTGAAGCACCTTGCGAAATATGGCCGGAAGGAAAGCTCTTCCTTTGGCATCGGCCTTAGCTTCTATGTTACCTAAAAAAAGCGCATGCGTACCTAAATATAGGGTATCCGGGTTCAAAGATACATAAAAATTCTCCACACTTCCCCACTTTTTCTCCACTTATTTTAGTTTTCTTCTCAAATGTAACAACATCTTCACAGATGTTTAACATCATCCTCCATCGCATTTAATTACAAAAACGAAAGAAAATTCAATCATCAAACGGGAAAAAAATGAATATTTTTTTGGTTGAAAAAAAGTAACTTTTTAGAAAAAAACTTATGTTATTTTTTTGCATGATGTTAGTAGGAAACGAGGATGAAAGAAAGTGTAGAAGACCATAGACATCAAAAGAATTCTTAAAGACAAGATGGGAAGTAAGGCACGCTTTGTGCCTTGTTTTCTTGTTGCTTGGCTGAAAAAGATTATTCACGAAGATGAAGTCAATCGCTTTCTTTGGGAGAATCGCAACCTAAAAGGCACTGAATGGCTTACTGCTTGCGTGCAATATCTCGACATGACGCTTGACATTGTAGGAGCTGAAAACCTACCCGATAAGAACGATGGAAAGCTATATACCTTTGTCTCTAACCACCCGTTAGGAGGTCAAGACGGCGTTTCTTTAGGCTCAATCATCGGTCGTCACTATGATGGTAAGTTCAGATATCTGGTTAATGACCTATTATTGAACCTTCCAGGACTAAAGCCTGTCAGCATAGGAATCAACAAAACAGGCAAGCAAAGCCGTGACTTTCCACGCATGGTAGAGGCAGGGTTTCAACAGCGATAACCACTTATTGATGTTTCCTGCAGGGTTAAATAGCCGTAGAATCAATGGAGAAATCCACGATCTTCCATGGAAAAAGACGTTCATAACCAAAAGCGTTGAGACCCACAGAGACGTGGTTCCTATCCACTTTAGCGGTCAAAACTCAAATCGATTCTACCGCATTGCCAAGTTCAGTGACCGCTATTTACCCTTCAATTTAGCCATGCTTTTCCTCGTGGATGAGATGTATCGGAATGTTGGAAAGACGTTTCGCATCACCATTGGTAAACCTATTCCATGGCAGACTTTCAATAAAACCGAAAAACACCGATGGAATGGGCTAATTTCGTAGAAGAACGCGTTTATGCACTTTCATCGAATGACAATAAAGAATAACGATCCTAATAAGAGAAGATAAGAAATGGAAGAAGAGATTATCCAACCCATTGACCGAGCTCTCCTAAAGCGTGAACTCACTCTTGAACGACAGCTTCGTATGACGAACAAAAGCAACAATGAGATTTATGTTGTGACGTCACACGAGGCACCAAATGTCATGAAAGAGATAGGCAGACTGCGTGAGATTGCGTTCCGAAGTGCAGGAGGAGGCACAGGAAAAAGCTATGGATATCGATGAATTCGACACGATGGATAACTGTTGCAAACAACTCATTGTGTGGAACCCCTGAGGCTGAAGAAATCATCGGAGGATATCGTTATCTCTTCGGATCGGATTGGAAAATAGACGACAAAGGCCAACCCATTCTTGCCACAAGTCACATGTTCCATTTCTCCGAAAAGTTCATGAAAGAGTATGCTCCCTATACCGTTGAATTAGGAAGAAGCTTTGTTTCTCTCGAATATCAAAACGCTCGAACTAACAGTAAGAGTATCTTTGCACTCGACAATCTATGGGATGGGCTCGGAGCGCTTACCGTAATAAACCCTAATTGCAAATATTTCTTTGGCAAAATGACGATGTATCCGTCATATATTCGTAAGGGAAGAGACATGATTCTCTATTTCTTGAAGAAGCATTTTGACGACAAAGAACATCTCATTATGCCGATAAAACCGCTGAAAATTGAAACTCCTGAGCAAGAGTTATCAGCCTTATTCTGCAAAGACAACTTTAAGGAAGACTACCGAATCCTAAATAAACATATACGTGAATTCGGCTATAACATACCGCCGTTGATTAATGCTTACATGGGCCTTAGCCCTACAATGAAACTCTTTGGCACAGCCATCAACTATGGATTTGGCGAAGTTGAAGAGACCGGTATCCTCATTGCAGTCGACGAAATCCTTGAAGATAAACGCGTTCGCCACATTGATAGCTATGTCAAAGAGCATCCAGAGGCAATGCATATCACAAGCGGTGCAAACCAAGTGATTTATAAAAAATCAGTGTAATAACATTTGGTAAGCTAAAACCTCTCTAATTTTAGTAATAGACATCTGGTTGGTCATTCCATAGAGAACGATTACTTATACGGAAACTACCTTGAAATTGCCAACCACAATCCCTACAAAGATACATCTAAACATCACACTGACACCCTCTCTCTTTTTAACATTTGGACCATTGCAGAAGATACGATTTTAATTCATAGGTTTTCAAATGTTACAAAGCTAATAAATAAAAGGATTCCGAGAGGGTTCAGCTTACGAAATGTCTATTACATCGAGAATTTGAGTCTCGAAGCAGTTGAAATTACACTACCATTTTTTCCATTACAACAAAGCTTTGGAAAACTTCGTATTACTTGTCATCTGGATTACCAATCATCTCTATTGTGGTTGTACCTTTCGGGCCAGATGTGTAAGGCGTAGGTGTAGCCGTAATGGTCGTAAAGGCAAGCCAGACGTGTGACGCGTGCCACAAATTCGGTGTAATTCTTACGTGCAGCCGGCATCCATTGCACCTCGGCAAGAGCCGCCATGCGTGGCAACACCATGTATTCGGCTTGCGCAGTGGTGGGAACATACTCGGTCCAAAGATTGCCTTGCACGCCGATGATGCGGCTTGTGATGTCGGCCGACACCGTGTCGGGGCGCGGATTGAAGCTATACACTTGCTCCACAGGTAGGTAACCGCCGATGGCTTGCGGCTCGTGAAGCGTGTTTTTCGCCTGATAATAGTCGAAATAGGCATATTTTCCCAGGGCAAGTGATGACGTTGTGCCCTGCCTTTGCCGCCTTGGTCCACGTGGATAGGTAACGTCTACTAAGCACGATGGTAGACTTGGCCAGTTCGCCTTCTAGTATTTCGTCCCAGCCAATCACCGTTTTGCCTTTTTTTGGTTGATGTATTGTTCCATGCGCTTGGTGAAATATTGTTGTAGATGTTTGGTGTCTATGCCTTGCTCTTTGGCCTTGTCTTGGCAGCGTTTGCACTGTTGCCATCGTGTGGACGGTGCCTCGTCGCCCCCGATGTTAAAGTAGGCTGAGGGGAAAAACTTGGTTTAGCTCGTCGATGATGTCTTGCAAAACAGCATAAACGCGCTCGTTGCCCACGCACAAAAACATCGTGGTGTACGCCCCAGTTGTGGCCCACGGTGTAAGGCCCACCCGTGCATCCCAGTTCGGGATAAGCAGCCAATAGCGCTTTGGTATGTCCGGGAATGTCTATCTCGGGTATTACTTCGATGTGTCGTTGTCGGGCATATTCCACAATCTGCTTTATCTCTTCTTGCGTATAAAAGCCGCCATGCGGTTGATGATCGTCTACATCCGAGTTGTGCCCCACAACCGTCCCACTTCGCCAAGCGCCAACTTCCATCAGCTTAGGATACTTCTTTATCTCAATGCGCCAGCCTTGATCCTCGCTTAGATGCCAGTGAAAGGCGTTCATGTTGTGTAGGGGCCATCATGTCGATAAAAACGCTTAACAAAGCTTACGGGGAAGAAATGTCGGCCACAGTCGAGCATCATGCCTCGGTAAGGCAGCAAAGGGGCATCGGCAATTTGCACGGCAGGCAGTTCCACTGAGGGCAGCAGCCTTGTTGCTCGTTGCTACGGGTAAGGCCTTGCGTAGTGTTTGAATGCCATAGAAAACACCAGCTGCAGTGCTGCCGGCGATAGTTACTTGCTTTTGTGTCACAGTTATGCGATAGGCCTCTTTGCCGGCAATCTTATTGTCTAGTGTGAGCAAGATATGGCCTACATCCTTGCGAGATGTGGTTGTGTGGGCTAGCTTTATGCCTGTGGCATCTGCTATGTATTCTGCAAGAAAGCGGGCATTGTGCTGCATCAGTTCGTTGGAAGTGGTGCAAGTGATGGTTGTACTTTCGTTTAACACGAAGGGTTTGCCTTTTTGGTCATCATGATGGATTGCGGCAAAGGCACTACGTTGTAATTGGCTGTTGCCGAGTGGGTGGTGATGGACAGCAGGCAAAAGACTGCCAAGAGGAGAGCTTGTTTGAATGTCATGAGCTTATGTTTTGTTTATTTTGTGGGTAAAGGCTTGGGCTTATTGATGGAGAATGGCTGGCATATTTGCTTCTGCCCGCATTTTAAATTCCAGTTTTGCACCCTTTATCAGTTCGCTATGCTTCACGAATTGGGAGTGATATGGTTGCCCATTTAGCAAAAGTTGCGATACATATATATTTGTGGGGCTGTTTTGCGGAGCGGCAATATGGATGGTTTTTCCATTGGGAAGGTGCATGGTGGCTTGCCTAAACAGCGGACTGCCCACTGCATATTCACCGCTGATGGGCGACAAAGGATAAAAGCCCAAGGCCGAGAATACGTACCAAGCAGACATCTGCCCGTTGTCTTCGTCGCCACAATAGCCGTCGGGACGTGGCGCATAAAAGGCGCGACATGATGGTTCGCACCAGGCGTTGTGTCTTCCACGGCTGGCAAAAAGCGTAGAGGTATGGCACGTGGTGCATAGGCTCGTTCAAGTGGGCGTATTGTCCCATGTCGGCATTCTGCATCTCCCTGATGAGGTGGATGATGCCACGCTTATAATAAGAAATGTCGTAACGCTGGGTTTGCGAGAACACCGAATCGAGCTTTTCCACAAATTTGACTTGTCCGCCCATCAGCTTTTGCAGCCCAATAACGTCGTGCGGAACAAACCAAGTGTATTGCCAACTGTTGCCTTCTGTAAAGTGGTCGCCCCAGCGATATGGGTCGAAAGGCGTTAAGAAACACCCTTTACTGTCTTTGGGGCGCATCAATCCCGTGTTCTTGTCGAACAAGTGGCGATAATTAAGACTTCTTTGGCGGAAAGTTTCTTGCTCCTTCTTGGGGCGGTTCAATGTTTGGGCCAGGCATAGATGCAATAATCGTCGTAAGCATACTCCAAGGTGCGCGACACATTCTGGTTAACGTCCACATCGCAAGGCACATATCCCAATGCGTTGTATTGGGTAAAGCCCTTCCTGCCAACCGAACTAACAGGGCCAACGCCTTCCGTACTATTGCGGATGGCCTCGTAAAGCAGGCCTATGTCGTACCCGCGAATACCTTTGAGGTAAGCATCGGCGATAACTGATGCCGAGTGTTGCCCAATCATGCAATCGCGATGTCCAGGACTGAACCATTCGGGCAGCCATCCGCTTTCCTTATAAACGTTTTTCCAACCCACGCAAAAATTTCGGCCACGATATTTGGATACATCAGGGTGAGGAAAGGGAATTGCGCCCTGAACGTGTCCCAAAAATCCGTTGTCGGCATACAGGATGCCAGGCATGATGCGCCCATTATATGGACTGTAATGCAGGGTGTCGCCTTTGGCGTCTATCTCGTAGAACTTGCGTGGAAATATCAACATGCGATAAAGGCAGGTGTAGAAGGTGCGCATTTCATCGTCGGTGCCGCCCGCAACGCTTACTTTTGGCCAATTCCGCATCCCATGTTTGTTCGGCCTTTGCTTTCACTTCGTCGAAACTTTGCTTGCCAATTTCGCGTAAGTTAAGCTCAGCTTGCTCTTCGCTGATATACGAAGTGGCGATGTGCATCTCAACGGTTTCTCCCCGTTTAAGGTCGAAACCCACCACGGCTCCCACATGTTGTCCTTGCTGTTCGTATTGGCCATCTAGCAATTGCTTGTCTTTCCAGATGGTGGCGTTGAGGAAAGGGCGGTTGAAGGTTATCATGAAGAAGTTTTTAAAGGCAAGCCCAACACCGCCGTTGTTTTTTCGTAGAATAGCCCACAATACGCCTTTTGCTCGGGTATGAGCTTAACATACGAACCGCCATTGCAGGCATCTATCACCACGTACGCGCTGTCGCCGCCGTTAAACCGCATTCTAAATGCTGCTGCCCTTTCGGTGGGCGTAAGCTCCACGTTGGTTTGGGCATCGCCTAGGTAGGCATGGTAATAATGGGGTAGGGCTATTTCTGTTTTGTGCGAAAACCAACTGCGGCGGCGTTCTTCGGTAAAATCGTTGCGGCGTGTAATGGGCATTACCGAGAGTTGGCCGTAATCGTTAATCCAAAGACTGGCTTGGTGGGTCTGCTTAAAGCCGTAGAGAAAGTTCTCTTGATAGGTGTACAGAAAGCCATTGCCTAGCTTTCCCGTGTGTGGTGCCCAGTTGTTCATGCCGAAGGGTAGGCAAACGGTTGGGTAGGTGTTGCCGTTGGATAGTTCCATGCTCGAATGTGTGCCCATCAGTGGGTTCACATAGCGGGTCAGTCCCTCTGCTTTGCAGAGCATTGTGCCTGCAAATGCAAGGAGGTATGCAAGGAGATAGCTATTGGGTCGTTTCATTTTTGAGTGCGAGTTAATTGACAAATGAGACATTTATGCGGATGCTACGAGTGTGGCGAATGGTGGAAAGGATGCAATGATATGCTTATTCAATCAACGTCCAGCTCTTCACCTTATATCTTACACCCTTAAATTTGCCTGTGCGTTTAATGTTTCCGCGCCCGTTCCAGCTAAGCGACACCTTATTATATATACCGCTTTCAAAACCATAGCTAATGCCGTCGTCTTCGAAAAGCGATGTGTTGCGGGCTTGCTTGCCATAAACGCGGCAATTCAGTACGAACGTTGTTTGGGGTGTAATACAATCTGTGGGTTCGGCCAAGGGTAAGATGGTGCCTTCGCGAACAAAGAGCGGCACCTCGTGTAGTGCGAAGTGCACGTTGTGGCTTCGGCCACCTTCCAGCTTTTCGTTGGTGTTGAAGTTATACCAGTTGCCTTCGGGCAGGTACACCGTTCGCTCGTTGCCTTTGCCCACAATGGGGCAGGCAAGCAAGTCGTCGCCAATAAGAAATTGGTTATCTATCGCCGCTGCGGCCTTATCTTTTGGATAGTTCAGCACCAAGGGTTTGAAAGGCGGCGTGCCATCTGTGCGATAGCGGGCGAATTGGGCGTAAAGGTATGGCACCAGCGACATGCGGAAGTTGAGTAATTGGCGCACCACGTCTTCGTTTTTGGTGGCCGTAGGCAAGAATTTGTCTTCGTTGTTCAGCTGTTTATCAAATTGCAGCCATGCAGGGTTGCGCAGATACCAACCATTAAAGAGGGTTTGGGCCGATAGTACGGCCACTTGCACGCGGCGGAAGAAGTCTTCTTCATCGGCCGACTCGCGTACCTCGGGCGACCACAACAGGCCAGTCAGTCCCGCGTTGCATACCATTCGCACGTAGTCTTCCAAGTCGTAAGTGTCGCTATAAATCGAAACGGGATAGGGAGCGGCCAACGCCCCCGATGCACGAACGTCTGAGACAGGTGCGCATGCCGTGTTTGCGAAAAACGCCGTAAAGGGTTTTCTGGTACAGCAGTCCAAAAAGTTGGTGCATCTGTTCGCCATCAATGCCCGAAGGGAAAGCCGATAATTCGGGGAAACTCCAATTCAGGTCGCCTCGTGTAATGTTAGAATTGTCGCACTCGTCCATCTTAAAGGCTGCGATGCCCTTTTGCACAAAGCAAGTGTCGTGGTATGCGGCGAAGATATGTTGTGTGGCAGAGTCGGCGAAGTCGGGCATCAATCCGTTCCACACTAAATGGCTACCCGATTTGGGTTTAAGCAGCGGGTGCAGGGGCGAAGAGGGGTGAACAAAGGCATGTTCCCACAAATTGAGCTTGTAGCCCATAGCACGTGTGCGGGCGATTAGCTCGTTGGGGTTGGGAAAATTCTCGTTGTTCCACACGTACGAACAGGAGTAGGCTCGTGTTTGCCACTTGGGTTCCAAGCCTATTACGTCGCAGGGTATGTGCTTGTTTCTTAGATAATGTGCTATGCGGTAGGCATCTTCTTGTTTTGAGTCGGTTTTCAAACGAAACTTCATGCCCAGTCCCCAGAGTGCCGGCATGCTTCCTCCGCCGGCAAAAAGGTTGTATCGGCGCAGTGCCGCGTTCATGTCGGGCCCGGCAAACACCAGTACGCTAATGCCCTTTGCGCCTGGAATATCTACCTGTACACGTGGCTTTGAACTGCTTTTGTGTCGACGAACGGTACAGCTCGTCGGTAGATAGTTTTGCCTTTTGGCCGTCTTCTGATGGCGTATAGTCGGTGTTCTTTCGGTTCGTTCCGATGTAAAAAGTGGTATATCGTGCGGTGTTTATCAGCACGGCATATCCCTTGTTAGAGATGTAGAATGGTTGCGGCGCATGGGTATAGCCAAGGTCTTTCAGGGGATGGTCGTTTACCAAGGGGCGCTTTTTCTTGTTGTTCTGCACAAACGACCCCATTTGCAGACCGAAACCATAGATGTTTTCGTTGGCTGCAAGCGGAATGTCTACCACGCACCCGCGTGCATTCACCTCGATGTGTATGCCTTCTTTGGCGAAGGGATTATCCGTTGCGGGCATGTCTTTCAGCTGTTTCGCCACTGGTTCTTTATAACGCAGGGGCGTGTGGGCGTCTTCTTGCCCAGCAGTAAGCAAGCATACGCCAGGCTCTATCTGCCTAAATGTTTGTGCCTGAGTGGTAATTGCAACACTTAGAACTAATGATGTGATAAACGTTCGCATGTTTGAGTTTATGGTTTTGGTGGGTTGATGGGGGAATGTGCTAGCTAGTTGGCAAGCTGTTGCGGTAAGGCGAGAATGGCTTGATGAACCAGTTTGCCAACAAAGTTATTGGCAATTTATCAGTACAAGGCCCTTTTGTAGTGTCAGTACAAGCTCTTTTGTAGTGGGACTACAAAACCACTTGTACTGACGCTTGAAGGCGCATGTTAAAGCATATTTCTTACACTTGCCTCATGTTTTCTAACGGCAAATCTATAGCAAGTGTATTTATCTACACACTTCTCTTATTCCCATCCAGGGTTTTGCACCAGGTTGGGGTTGGCCTCCCTGTCGCGTTTGGGTATGGGGTACCATATCTTGTAGCTTTGGAAATTGTCTTTAACAGCTTGAGCATGTTTGGTGTTATAGTGGAATATGTTGGGTTTTACACCGCTTTCGTTGCTAGTTTTGAGGTTTTGCACCACGTTTTGCAAGCGTCCCCAACGAATAAGGTCCATTCTTCGCCATCCTTCGGCACAGAGTTCACGCGAACGTTCGTCCTTCAACTCGTCCATGAAGTTGTCTTTGTGATAGGCCGTTGCCAAGTCTTGGGCAGCGGCAGCGTTGTTGCCTGCCGCGCGTAGTCGGATGGGTTCGAGCAGTTTACGGGCTTCGGCCTCATCACCTGTTTTGTAAGTAGCCTCTGCATACATCAGTATCACGTCGGCAAATCGCAGGATGGGAAAGTTTAGTACGCTGGAAGCAGCGGGTATGCCCACGGCCAATCGTGCTGCCGGCGAACTCTGACGGAACTTTGTGAGGAAGGTGTTTACACCGCTTTGGTAGAGTCCCGAGGGAACATAGTATTCCACGCCCATAATATTTACCTTGTTCTTGGTATTTGCTCCACCAATGTTTTGCTTGTAGCGCACATCCGTTTTATCGTAAAGGCTTATTAGTTCGCCCAGAGCTGGGAACCAGCCTGCACCCCCTCCGTCTTGCGTTACGTTGCCTACAGTTCCCGTGAGATGAGCGAAGACAAAAATACTTTGGTGCTTCTTTTCCGAAGGTAGCCACCATTACGGCTTCTTTGGCTTGCTCGGCTTTCAGCACGGGGCGGTCGGCAATGAAGTTATAGGCATATTCGGGGTTTAAGATATAGGCGCCATTTGCGTAAATGTCTGCACAAAGAGCCTTGGCTTCTGCATATAGCGCATTGCTGTCTACCCAGTCGAAGGAGTTGAGCGTGAAGTTAAGGTCGGCCCCAACATTGTTTTCTTTGCAGGCAGCCAAGTATAGATACACCTTGGCCAGCATGGCAGCGGCCGTGTATTTGTTGGCGCGCGAGTCGTAAGTGTTGCGTTCGGGCAAACCCTCGTAAGCGCTCTTTAAGTCGTTAATGACAAGTTCGTACACGTCTTTTAAACTAGAACGGGGTGTCAATTCGCTGTCGTTTACCGACTTTTGCAGGGGAACGCCGCCCCAGAACCAGGCTAAGTAGGTGTAGTAGAACCCACGCAGGAAACGTGCTTCTAGCACAACCTCTTTGCGGCGTTCGTCGGTCATGTCTGCCACTTTGGGCGCATTCTCTATTACGCCGTTGGCTCTGTATATGCCAGCGTAAAGTGCAAACCACGCATCGCCTAGAAAACGCGACTCGGAATTGTAGGTGTAGTTGCAGAAGGGTTTGATGTCTGCAATGCCAATATAGTCGGTTCGGCCAATCATTTCGTCGCACCCTAGTTGCGTAAGCAAGTGGATGTTGCGCGAGAACAAGGCATGTGGTGCTTGGTTTTGTATGGCATTGGCGTTTAGGGCATCGTAAGCGCCCGTCAATGCTTTCTCTGTGTTGCTGGCATTTGCAAAGAGCGTGTTGCCCTCGGCAAAGGAATATACCTTCTCATCAAGGAAATCGCCGCAGCTGCAAAGTAATGTGAGCGATAGGCAGGTTGCCATTATCTTTGTGTTCATAATGCTATGTGTTTAGAAGTTAATGTTGATGCCCAGCGAGAACGAACGACTGCGGGGGTAGGTTACGTTATCTAGGCCTGTGATGAGCTTGTTGTGGTAAGACACTTCGGGGTCGAAGCCTGTGTACTTGGTAAGCACAAATAGGTTGTCGGCCGAGAGTGAGAATTGGCAAGCGGTTATCTTCAAGGGTTTAAGCACGCTTTGGGGGCAAGCTGTAAGTAAAGGTGAGGTTTTTGTAAGCGCAGGAAGGAGGCATCCTCCACATAGTAAGACGACACGTCGTTCTTTCTGGGCGATTTGATGTCGGGGTAGCTATTGGTGGGATTCGTTTCGGTCCAGCGGTTGTGGTAGTATTCGGCAGCCACGTTGTAGTGGGTCGAATAGCCTTCAAATTTCCAGCGAGAAATGTTGAGAACCTCGTTGCCATAGCTGTAATTGAAGAAGAATGAGAGCGAGAAGTCTTTGTACTCGAAGCTATTTAGCAAGCCGCCGAAGAACTTTGGCTCGCCTCGCGATATGAAGGTTTTATCGTTTACAGGGTCTACCTCGTTGTCGCCGTTAAGACTTCTGTATTTCAAATCGCCGGGTTTAACCTTAATGCCCTTGATGCTAACCACACCGGGCTTGAGGTTTCCGTGCTCGTCGAAGTCTGTTTTTGGTAAATGCCATCCCATACGTAGCCCCATGCGCCACCAATGGGCGAGCCCACTTTCAGTCGCGACACTTCGTTGATGGTGCCGTCGTTGATGTTTACCGGTATGGCAGTTACATTGCCAAGCGAAAGTATCTTGTTGCTGTTGCTGCTAATGTTAAAGGTGGTGCGCCATTTAAAGTTGCGTGAATTGATGTTGAGCGAATTAATGGATAGCTCCACACCCTTGTTCTCAACCTCGCCGATGTTCTGCCACTGCTTGTACGAGCTGCTTTGGCCAGGCACATCGCCTTGCAAGAGCATGTCGGAGGTGCGTTTGTAATAGACGTCGAACGTAAAAACCGAGACGGTGTTTCAGCAGACTAACGTCAAGTCCAAGGTCGTATTGGGCGGTGGATTCCCATTTCAGGTTGGGGTTCGACTTTTCTGATGGAGCCAAACCCAATACGGCTGCATCGTTAAGGTTGAGGTAATAGGTGTTGTCTAATCGTTGCAACGAGCGATAAGGCGTGATGCGGTCGTTACCAGAAACACCTGCGCTGAGGCGAAGTTTCAGCTCACCAATGGCCTTTATGCCTTTTATGAACTGCTCGTTGTGGGCTTTCCAAGCCAAGGCTACCGATGGAAAGGTGGCGTACTTGTTGTCGGCACCGAACTTTGACGAGCCGTCGCGACGTAAAGTGAGCGTAGTGAGGTAGCGATCCTTAAACGAATAGAATAGTCGGCCAAACTCTGACATGCGCGTTTGGCGGTATTTGTTGGTAGAGGGCTTGCGCATGGCGGCTCCACCCTGCTGCAAGTCGAACACGGGATTGTAGGTTTGCACGGGGAAATTCTCGGCCGTTACGTTCAGGTTGGCCCAAACGTAGCTGCTGGTTTCAAAACCTAGCATGGCCGTTAGGCTGTGACCGCCAGCAAAACTCTTAACATAGGTGGCCGTTGTGGTGCTTTGCCATTGCTCGGTTGTCGCTTCCAGCACGTTGGCTAGTCCGTTTCGGGCATATCCCCACGATGTACTTGAGGGGTACCACTCTTCTGATTTGGAGAAAGTAAGGCCTGTGTTGAGGCTTGTGCGTAGGGTTAAGCCTGGCAACAGCTTGTATTGCAGGAAACCATTAGCGAGAATACGCGTGAGTGGCGTTTTCTTATACGAGTCGAACAGTGATTGTGCAGGGTTCGACACATTGCCGTTATCGGGGTCGCCTGGGTCTACTTTAAAGTTGAAGGGCTTGTAAACGAACATCGCTTCTAGCCAACCATTGTATTGAAGTCCGCCTCCCATGCTCACTGGTCCATAGAGTTCGGTGCGCGCGATGGTGGCGTTACCGCCAATGCGCAGCTTGTCGTTGGGTGCGTATTCCACCTTAAAGCGACCCGTATAGCGCGTAAAGCTGTTGTTTTTGGCTATGGCGTTCTGCTTAAGATACTCTCCGCTGAGCGAATACAACAGCGAATTAGATTTGCTACTGCCGTTAATGCTGAGGTTGTAGTTTTGCGAAAAAGCCTGTACGAAGTAGCTCGCGCTGCCAATCGTGCGATGTATTGTCTTCAAATTCTTGGCCAAAGATGCGTGCGCGGTCAGGTTTCCCGTCGCCGTCTGTGTCTATTCCCCATTCAAGACTGTTGGGGAAACGCGAGAAACGATAGTCGGCAAACTCTTGTCCTTGCAGCATCTCAACGTGCTTGGTGGCCTTGCTGATGCCGAAACGTGCATCGAAGCTCACCTCGGTTTTTATTGTATTGACCTTTCTTCGTGGTGATAACGATAACTCCGTTTGCTCCTGCCGAACCATAAATGGCCGTGGCCGACGCGTCTTTAAGCACCTGCACAGACTCGATGTCGGCTGGGTTGATGCCCGCGAGCGGGTTGAATGTGGCACGACCCGATATGGTAGAGGTCGCCACTTCGCCGTTGTTCACGTCGATAAGTGTGCCGTCTATCACATAAAGCGGTTGTGTTCCGGCGTTGATGGAGTTGTTTCCGCGGATAACCACGTTGACATCTCCACCCAATTCGCCAGACGAAGCCGTTACGTTTACGCCTGCGACCTTACCCGCCATCGAGTTAAGCAGCGATGCCGAATTAGATTTGCGTAGGTCCTGCATGTCTATCGACCCCACAGCGCCTGTTAGGTCTTTCTTCAACATCGAGCCATAGCCGATAACCACCACCTGTCCTAGGTCTTTGGCATCGGGTTCTAGCACGATGTACATGCTTTTGGCCTTGCCCACTTGTTGGTGAACGGCCTTCATTCCAATACTCGAGAACACCAGTACGGCCTTCTGTCCTGATACCGAAAGGCTGAAATGCCCATCTTGGTTGGTCACAGTTCCGTTGGATGTGTTCTCTTCCATCACGGTTACACCTAACAAAGGCGTTCGCGTGTCGTCTACCACTGTACCCTCAATCGTGTGTTGGGCCAGTGCAGTTTAAAACTAGTAGTAACGAATACTACCCATGCTAAAAGAAACTTTTTCATATAGATTGTTACTTAGGTAATTACATTGTTATCAGCTTAGTGATGATAGTCTTGTGCTCGTTGCCAATCTTCATCGTGATGCTAAGGGGCATGGTTGCGGGCAAGTGGGTTATGCTCCATTCGTAGGGAAAGGCCACACGCTCGTCTATTTGTGGCCTCGCGCTACCTGCTTGGCAGGTTAAACTGGCCGAGTAACCCTTTGTTAAGGGAGTGTCTATGTATCCGTAGAGCGAATCCCAGCCAAAAGGCGACCGTATGCGGAAGAGGTATAACCTGTGGTTTGAGTCTAGTTGCATCATCTTAAACCCATTGTTAATGGGCGAGGAGGGGTAAGTTGGCAGCGATTTAGCCAAGGGAAAGGACACGAACGTTATGCCCTTGGGCGCGATAGTGACGGTAAGTGCATTTTGGTTCAGGCTACGTTCTTCGCTCACAACCGTGTTGATTTGTGCAAAATGGTGCTCGTTGGCCGTCCCGTTAGGCGATACCAGCGATGTGTTTAACCGAAAGCTTACGTTCAGCGCGCTATCTTTCTCGTTCATAAGAATGAGCCAAAGGTTGTTGGCAGACACTGCCGAGAGCCAGTTTACGTGGGTGGAAGATAGCCTTAACATGTCTTGTGGCATATAAAGTTGTGCGTCGCGGTCGTTCAGGATGTAGCCTTTCTCACCGCCATACACCCTGTTGTTGAACCACACGAAACCTTCTTGCTTGCCATAAGGAAAGCCGATGGCTCCCTTGGAACGTTGTGTTGCCTCGGTAAGTAGGTAATCTAGCACGAAGCTGAGGTGCGAGGGGATGTGGTGATAGTAGAGAGAAGTGACGTCGGGACCTTTGTAAGGATAAACCGAATCCAGCGGGAGGTCGGTGTAACCGGCGGCATAATAACCCGGATAAGAGGCGAAACGCCCAATAACGGCGTTGCGCGCATAGGTCTCGAACAGGCTATTGCCACACAAACCGCTAAGCCGCAAGAGCGAAGGTGCCCATGTTGACATGAAGGTATGGTTGATATTGCCCTCGCGGTTGAAGAAGGTCATGGGCTGTTCAAACCCCAGTCCTACGGGCGAAAGCGTGTATTGGGCCACCTTTTTCTCGCTTACATCGCCCATTTTGCGCGGATAGCCCAGTTTGTAAGGCTTGTCTTTCTTCCAAAACACATTGGCATTGCCCACATATTTGCCGCCTTGATGGATGAGGATGGTGTCGTTGCCGACAGGGGGATAAGTGCGGATGCCCGCGATAGTGAAGTGCGCGGCGTAGGCAGAGGCTGCAAGTAAGTCCTTGTCTTTGCATATATCATAGAGGTCGAGCAGGTCGAACCACTGCGGATAAGCCTGCGCATGGTAGAACATCCACGGCAAAATGGGCTTCGAGGGGTTGTTGTATAAGGCGGTATGCAGTTCGTGGTTGGCCCCGATAGTGGCTTTCACCAGCCATTTGTCTGCTTTTGTGAGCCGAAAGGCGGCCAAGTCGTCTGCCCAAGTCTGGTCTACGCCATAGCCTTTGCTGTATCTGGGTTTGCCTTCGGGCATGGCAATGTCGGCCAGCCACGGGTTGTTATGGCCCAAAAAGTCGGTGTAGTGCCTCGAAGTGAGCCGTGTTGTATTGCGACCCAAATGGCGAGAACGTGTTCGTTGGGGTTTGTGTTTGCGGGTCGTTTGCCTGCGGGTAGCCCCATCTGAACCCCTTTCGCGAGAGCATGTACTCTATGGCGGGTAGGGCACGTGTTGTGTATAGCTGTTCGTCGTGGGTAATGACTGCAGCCGAAACCAGTGCCAAAGGTGCGGCCTGAACCACTTCCGTGCGTACGTTTGGGTTGCTTTCGATGTCTAGAAACCCCCTCATGGCGGCATCCCAGCCTGCTGCCTCATCGTTCTTTATTAGGTTGATGGTGTGGAAAACGGCATCGGTGAGCGGTGTTGTTTGTACTCTGTAATCGCGAACAGTAAACACACTGTCAGACAGATATTGCAGGGTGTTATGCCATTGCAGAGGCAATAGTCCCAGTTTGAAACGGACTGTAAGCTTTTCGCCTCTCTTTTTGTACGAGTCTTTTTCGCCCAATATGGGTGAAAAGGCCACGGGTTGCACCTGGTTGGCTGCGTTTTTTTAAGCGATAAGCCCATGTCGTATATGCCCCAATTGCGTTTCAGATGGTGGGGGTTGGGTGCCAAGAAACAGCTTAGGTTGCCTGTCTCGATGATGCTAACGGGCTGTGGCGTGAGGGTTATAGGCAAGAGATTTGGGGTGGCTGGCAGACGTTTGAACTGGTAAAGGGGCGAAAGCAGAACATTCGTCACTGCATTTTCTGCCTGTGGCTGAAAGGCTTCGAAAGCTAAACTGTAATATTGTGGCGTGCGTGCAACATATTCTAACTGCACGTCCATCACGTGGCTGTTGTCATGTAAAGTCCATGTAGAGGCTATTGTGTCGTTATCGTTCGATGCGTACCATACGCGTAGTGTGTTTTGGCCAGCCTTTTCGTGGCGGAAGATGTGCATTGGACAAACTTTACCTGCCAGAAAGGGGTTTTGCAAGTGGGCTTGCTCAAATACGGGATAGGTGTTGTTGCCCACGCGAAGCAAAGGCGCTTGCCCGCCCGACCATAGTGGAAAGATGGAGTTGTAGCCCAATTGGGGCCGTGCCGACTTAATGATGTACAAGCGGTTGTGAGGTTGGGGACTGTCCCAGCTGCGCCATTGCCCCTTTGTGTGTACCGATATGTGTTGCACCAATTGGTTGTTTGCCGTATGAATACGGAGCCTTAACAGGCCGTTTGAGATTTCATCAACCACAGGCGAACTTGTGTTGAGCAAGGCAGGGGCGTTTTTGTGCCATTGTTGTCGACGGCTTTTCCAGGGGCGTGGGGATGGGTTGTATCTCGTATTTCGTAAGCTGTTTGTAAGTCATTTGGTTGGGGTCGAGGCCTTCGTCGCGTGTAAACAGCACGGCATCAACACGCGCATAGTTGGCTGCCACATCGCAAGCCCGCAGCACATGCAGCCCTTTGCGCAGTTCAATGGTGCCTATCTGTTCCCAGTGATAGCCCTCCCTGCCGTGCCTTCCTTGCAGGGGCAAGTTGCATAGTGTCTAGCATTAGGCGTGAAATGCGGGTACGTGGAGCCTTGGTTTGAAAGTCTTTCGTGCGACTCAAAACACATAACGTCCGCTTTGCGGCACTTGGAATACCGCCGTGGCATGCGCAGCACCGCTACCGCCCGCCGTAACCATGAGCACGGCCTTATTGAAAGCTTCGGCATCTTTCTCTACTTTCCAGCCGCCCACATACTGAAAGCGTTCTGCTTCCAGCATAGGGTTTTGCCCGTTTAGCGGCAAGGCCAACCACAAAGTCAACAATAAAGCTACGGTTTTTTTGCCATAACACAACTTATTTTTTTGTTTAAACAGACCTGGTTGTTAGGGTGTTCATTTGCCAGCAAGTTGTAAGCAACCTGTCTGTACAAAGTCCCTTGTAGTGGGGCTACAAGCGTGTTGTAGTGCCAGTACAAGTGCCTTATAGCGCTAGTACAAGCCTTTTGTCGTGTCGCTACAAGCCCCTTTTTAGTGGGGCATGTGCGTGCAGCCGTAAGGCACTTAAAGGCAATTGGGATGTAAACCTAACGTTTTTTTACTGTAATTTCAAAAGCCATTTTGTTTGGGCTATATGTTTTTTTACTTTCACAATTTCGATACCAAAGGGTGGCACAAGACTCGCTTTCAGGCACCGTCCGCTGGTGTTAGTTAGGCGCATTTGTGTGGGGCGGTTGGTGCTGTTCATAACGATGGCGTAGATATGGCTGCCTTTTGTGGGGCGCGCAACAAGCAATTCGAGGTTGGGATTGTGGCACGAAAGGCTGTTGTTGCCAATGGTTAGTTCAACGTTTTCGCCGCCGATAGTGCCAGCAGAGAAACCCAGAACCTTGTGTGGTCCAACTTTTTGGCGTTACGAAACCTCGCGGAAAGGATATGCGCCCTTTGCTGCGCAGCTCGGCTTCGGCCACAAGATAGTCGGTTAGCCAGCCCAATTGCCACCATGCGTGTTGCGGATAGGGTAAGGCAACCTTGTTGAAATGTGCCCAATAGTAGGCTGCAATGCCCGATTCGGGCTCGATAAAGCGGTCGCGGCCATTGGCTGATGCGCGTGCCATGTCGAGAAAAAAGCAAGTCGCCCGTTTGCTGATAAAGCCTAACGAACATGCCGGCGAAGCTTGAAAGGAGGATTGACCTTGCGGATTGGCCGAGCCAATGACGCCGATATGCTCGCAAGCTAGTCCTGCTTGGGTATATTGTAGGGGGTTGAAGCTGTGTCCTGACTTGTCTTTAAGGAGAGTGGCATCGGCAGGATGTGTGTATATGTAAGTGGTGAAATAACGTGCCATGCTCAAAGCTGCATCCTTATAGCGCGCATTGCCTGTTAACTGGTGCATGTCGAGCAAAGCCTGAACCGACATGGCGGTGGCAAAGTCGGGTGCAAAGCGTGTGTCGCCACATACGCCAACCAATGCGGTTGGGCGCACGGCATGCGCTATAAACCAGTTGGCACCACGCATGGCGGCTTGCAAGTACTTGTCGCCGCCCAGCATTTTATAGGCCACATACATGCCGTAGAACGTGGGACGAAGGTCTTTTAGGTCGGGCAAGATGTCGGTTTCGTCTTTTAGGCTTACGCCCAAAGGCCAGCTGCCGTCTTGCCTTTGCATGGCCAGCAATAGGTTGGCAGATGTGCGCAGACTTGCTTGCAGGGCGGTGTCGTTGGGCTCGAACAGCAGCATGTTTGCCACATCAATGAGCGAATAATAGGTAATGGCGATGGGTTCGATGTGTTCGCCCCATTCTTCTACCCAACGTTTGCTCTTCCACAAAAAGTATTGCCCTTGCGGCGCACCGGCGTATTTGCCTGTGGCAAACTGCTGTTTTAGTTTGAAATTGCACACGTAGGGCAGCAAATTGCTGGCCAAGGCCGTATCGTTGGCCAACCGAACCATCATCCACATTGCCCCATAGTCGGCGTTTTTCATGGCATCGTTGTTTGCGCCATGCACGCCTCCACGATAATCTTGCGCACAGATAGGCACTCCTTCGCACTCTGCCTTGCGGAAAAAGCTTTGTCGATTGGGTACGCATATAGTGGTAAATTTTGTTTATGCGGATTGTTAGCGGTTGTTCGTTGGTGGCCTTTCGCATGTCGTCAAAGCTGTACATACCATAAATAACCTGCTTATAAACGCTCGTACCAATTGTTTTTAGAGAGGATGATGCGATAGGCAAAATGCAGTTTTTGCCCTTTCTTTAATGCTGCTTTGGGTGTTCCTAGCACAGGATAATATAACTGGGGACTAAGCTTTCCCTCGGCATCCATAGCACCATAGCCCACGTTCCATTGGGCATGCGTGTTCTCTCCGTTGAGGTAAGGCTTGCGCGGAAATTGTTTTTCGGGTGCAACGCCTATGGTTAAGCCCTGTGTTTGCATGATAGACACGGGTGTTGTGGCACACTTGTCTTGGTAAATTACAGGTCTGTTGGGCATGCCGTGTTCGTAAACGTAGGCCGAAACGAAGTCGGGGTTTACCCATTCGGCATGCACGTAACCGGGTATTACGGCCTTAAACCCCGTTTGGGGCTTGGCGATGGGTAGGCTTGGGGTGGACAACGAGTAGCAGCCATCTTGTTTTGGCACGAGGGTTTGGTTTACGAAGAGGGAGTTTCCGTTTACCGAGAAACGCAGATACACATCGGCCCACTGGCTTTCGGCCTTTAATGTGAGCGGTTGGCGCGACAGAACATGATATGTTTGTAGCTTAACGTGCGTGCCGGCCGTGAGCAGCGACACGTTGGTGATGTTGTTTAGCCATGCCCGCCGTGGGTATATGAAGTTGTCTTCGATGAAATGTATGTTGTGCGTGGTTTTGAAAGTGTCGATTACTTGCGGCTTAAAATCCGTGTCGGCAACGAACAGGTGCTGCCCGCTAAGGGCAAACGCACCTGGCCATGCGTGGTAGGCACAACCAATGTGTTGTCGGTTGGGCGATAAATAATTTGCTTTGGCGTGCGTGCATGGAGCAAGGCACAAGCAGAAAGCAACAGGCCTAGGGCTAGGGTAATGCTTCTTTGCGTCATGATTATATGAATTGAATGCCCATCAAGGCCACAGCCGCATTGGACGAAGCGTTAGATAGGCGTATTTCCAAACGGTTGGTGGTGATGCCTTGCCCCTCGAACGGCACATCTACCGTGGCCTGATAGTTGTTTGTAATGGTGACATGCGTGTTGGGCGAAGCAATAATCTCAATGTCGTCTGCACATTGAGGCATGCGGTTGTCGGCGTGTCCCCATTGAACGGTTTCCATCGGATGGTCGTAATCCACGCCGGTAAACAGCTTAATGCCCTTTATCTGCCGTTCGTTTTCCCACGTAAAGGTTAGCGTGGGTTGCTTGTCGTGCAAGGCTGCAACCCATGCGTTGGGCTTGTTTACGGGCCGATAGGGCGGTGCAAGCAGGTTTTCGGGAGCGAAACAAGACAAACCGGGCGTTATTTTTCATGGCGATGTTGTAGGCCTTTTTCGCGCCTTTCGGGACACCAGAACTCAAAACGCTCTACGCCGATGTGGGCAGGCGGTTCTTGTTTGCCCCAGTTGGACACGGCCGGAAGGCACTTGTTGAAGGTTGCCATTACGCCGCTAACGATGCTGTTGCATGCTTGCAGTGCCACGTGTTCGTTCTTCGTGAAGCACACAAAGGCGTAGCAGTCTGTTGGGATGCGGCATTTAAAGGCTAATGTAACCTCTTGTTCGCCCGCGTGCAATGGCAGCTCAAAGGTTTTTTTAACGTTTGGTCGGGGGTGTGATTAAAGGACTTGCTGCTGATGCGTAGCTCCACTTGCAGACTTGTTTCTTGGCTGGCTCGGAGCCAAAGGCTGATATTGGGCATTGCACCTTTGCTTATCGGGAGCATCTGTGCTGCCGAATGTACCAGCGTTTTTCCACTCGCCACTGGGTGGCAGTTGGTCTAAAACCAATGTAGACGATGCTTTGATGGTGGCTGTTTGCAGGGCGTTGTTGGTTATCTGCACATCGGTTTGCGGCAGGTAAACGCCATTGTGCGTGAGCAAGGTTTGCAATTTGGCCATGTGTTGCTCGTCCATCAGTTGGTCTGGCGTGCAATTGTGGTGTATGCAATATGCCGCAGCTGTTCCCACTGCTTCGCCACCAGCGGCGCAAGTGGCCATCACTCGCGTTGAGGCGAAGGCCACATGGGTGGCGCTAATGATGCGCCCGGCCAGAAAAAGGTTGTCTAAATGCGGCGTGATGTAGCAGCGGTAGGGAATGGGGTAGATGCCTTTGGCATGCCATTGCGTGCAGGCTTTCTTCTCTTTGCTAAACACGCCGTCGGCCGGATGTAGGTCGAGCGACCATCCGCCAAAGGCAACCGCATCGGGCTGCATGCGCTGTTCGATGATATCTTGTTGCGTAAGCATGTAATAACCCACGAACCTTCTGCTCTCTCGTTTGCCCGGAATGGTGCCTGCCCACTCTAAGGTGAGGTTGCGCGACTCGGGAAAACGGTCAGAGTTTTTGATGTAATTCCAAATGCCGTACACCACACTGAGCAGCCGATATTTCACCTCTTCGGTATCTTTAATGGTGTCTAGTCGACCTCCGTATTCAATCCACCAGTATTTGCAGCCTGCTTCTTTGGTTGAGAAATACTCGGGATTGTGTATCTTGTTGATGCTACTTTCCACTTCGTTGATGCTAAGTGCAAAATGTGGTGGCACATATTGCACGGGCTTTCCTGCATCTTTGATGTAGAAGAAGATGGTGTGGCCCAGCTTTTCGCCATATGTTTCTTTGTTGGGGGCGAACTTTTCGCCAAACTCTTCGGCATCTTCTGCCCCTTGTCGGTAGTGTGCTCCGGCCATATAGGCCAACAGTCCGTCGCCCGTTGCATCACAAAAACAGCTTTGCGTTAAAGATATAGCGAGTTTCGTTCTGTGGGTTATAAGCCGTTACACTGGCAATGTTACGCGAACCTTTTTCTCAATGTCGTAGACCACGGTGTTGAGAAACAACGATATGTTGTTTTCGGCCAGCACCTTGTCTAGTAATACAGTGTCGAAGATAACGGGGTTTCCTTCCTTGTTGCGGTAGGTGTTTTCAACCAGTAATTCGTTTAGCAGGCCGCCTTCTCTGCCCAGCGGTTGTTGTTGCCCATGTGTGATGTTGCGCCCTAGCACCCATAGTCGCACTTCGCTTGATGCGTTTCCGCCCAGCACGGGTCGGTCTTGCACCAGCGCAACGCGAAGACCTTGTCGGGCGGCAGCTATGGCAGCGCATACACCAGCCATGCCTCCACCAGCTACAAGCAGGTCGGCGGCCACGTGTTGCGTGCGTTGTGTGCGCTTATTGTTTTCAAATAGTTCTTCAATCATTGCTAGTTCTTGTTTTTCATTGTTTTTTTAATGCTCCATGTTAAGGCCACTCCAATGAGCATAAAAGCAAGCCCCAGTGCCTGTAACCAGCATGGTATGTCCCTCGGAGAGCAGTCCTAGCAGGGCGATGGCAAGGCCGATGAAGAATATTCCCAGCCCCTATGATGCGCTTACTGTATGTGTTTTTCGCTTTTGGCTTCGGCTTGTGCTTGTGCCGTTAGGGCGTTGCGCTTGGCGTTGTTGGCTTGTTCCCATCCGGCATATTCGGCATAGCGGTTACTGGTTTTACCGGTCAGTATAAAATAAATCTCGAAGACTGCGAGCATGATGATGGGCAAGGTGCAGCCGAAAACCATTTCGCCTGTGCGACTAAATGTGAAGCCCGTTAGGGGCTGGCACCGCGAACTTGAACAGCGCATTAACCAACAATGTGGTGATGGTGGTGCCCAATATCGTTGTGCCTGTTTGCCGATGCGAGAACAAAGTCCATATAACGGGCAGGTAAAGTGGAACGCCCGTGAGGGCTGCAAGGCTGATAACCACGTTGACAACGCCGCCCATGTGCTGTATAAGCAGCGCTATGAGTATGCTTATAACGCCAAAAGCCACGGTGGAAAGGCGCGCCACAAGCATAAGTCGCCGCTGCGAGCTGTGCGGATAGAGGCGTTTGTAGAGGTCGTTGGTTACTACGCCCGATGCAATGTTGAGTTTGGAGTTCATCGCACTGGTGGTGGCGAATATCATTCCGCCTATCATCAGCCCTAATATGCCCTTTGGCAGCACTTCTTTGCACATCATGAGATAAGCACCTTCGCTCTCCATCACGCCCAAAGAGGGATTAAGCAGGTAGTAAACCATTGGTGGAAGCATCCACAATATGGGGCTCACGAAGTACAAAGCCGCGAAGAACCAACCCACGCGCTTGGCATCTGTGCTGGTGCGAACGCAAGTGAAGCGTTGCACATAGGCCCAGTTTCCACCAAGGAAGATGGCGTTGTAAAGTCCGAATGCGAGGATGAAGAGTAGTGGATACTCGTTGGCGGTGAGCTGGAAGTACCTATCGGGCAGTTGCGAGAGGAGTGCGTGTAGGCCGTCAACGCGTTCGAGTGATAGCGGTACGACAATAATAATGGCCGCCATGAGGATAATGAACTGCAATACATCGGTGGAAACAACGGCCCAAAGTCCGCCTGCCGACACGTAGAGTATGCAGAATGCGCCCAAGAGAATGATGCAAAGGTTGAGGTTTAGTGCTGTGGAAACCTCCACAATCTTGGCTACGGGATAGAGGAAGGATGCCGTGAGAAAGAGGGAGATGAAGAGAAATAGGAAGGTATAAGTCTTTTGGACATGTACGCCTAGACGTTTGTCGATGTATTCGGCCACGGTGAGCGAGCCTGTGCGATGCCATCGGGGGGCAATCCATGTGCCCACGAGTAGTCCGGCCATGGCCATTGTCCATTGTATGCTTATCGCTACCCAGCCATGCAGGTAGGCCACAGAACCCCAAACGACAAAAAGTGCCGGCCGAGAAGAAACTCATGAAGAGCGAAAAGACCACTGGTTTGCTAAGGAACAGCGCCATCTGCGGCGAAGAAGGAGGTTATGTTCTTGCCTTTGTTTAGAAAAATGCCATACCAGCAGAAAAACACGCCAATGGTTAATAAGATCATCATTATTGTATCGATAGGATTCATTGTTATAAAGATTATTGTAAAGGTGTGTGTAATATATGTAGTTATAATATGCGACAAAGATATAATGAATAAATGACATATAAAACGCAAAAAACGAATATTTACGCAAACGTTTGCAGATAAATTAGTCTATAAATAGAAATAAAAAAATAGTTTTTTTACAATACGCCAGTTCATGATAAATTCAGAATGTAAATAGTTCTACCTATCTTGACTTTCACACATATGTAGGAAAAAGGCTCGGAGTTTATTCTCAATTTATAATTAGTATCAAATGCACTCAAAATCTCATTCATTTTACTAGATAAACTATTTTACTTAACATAATACAGTGAGGCAAATCGTAAGATATTTTTTTAATAGCTTTACAAAATTATTCAGCAGACATTTGTCTTTGATATGAAATATGAGACCTCTGCAAAACTATTCTCCTAAAAAGTTTTCCCATATCAGCCATAATTAGTACCCTTATGGTATGAAACAGAAACCCTCCTCTCCCAATTTTGCCGACATGTTCCTCTGCCATCGCAAGGCTAAGTATACCTTCTTCTCTCAGATAGACCAGATTATCAACTAGAATCCCAATCCGGGGTATCATAGAAATCGCCTATACTAAGGGCTATAAATCAACAGGCCGTCCGAGTTATGACAGCCTGCTACTATTCAAGACCGAACTTCTGCATACATAGTATGGGCTGAGTGATGGTGAGGTTGAGAACCAGGTGAACGACCATCTCTCCTTCTGTCGCTTCGTCGATTTGGGCATAGAAGATACTGCTCCCAACAGCACAACCATCTGACGTTTCCGAAACACATTGGTAGAGGCCGATCTGTACGACATGGTCCTGAATGAAATCAACCACCAGCTTGAGGTGAAAGGTGTTATCGTCAAGTGCGGTGCCATCATTGGCACAAGTATCACGGATACTCCCCGCCGTCCCCGTGGCCGGAAGGAGTATGAGGTGATGGAGGATTGTCACGAGAAAGATGAGGGGGCCTCAGAAGAAGTCATGCTCAAGGAAATTGTCATGCCCAATGTGGACGGAGAGGCCTGGTGGGGCAAGAAGATGGGAAAGCTCCACTTCGGCTATAAGCGTCATACGGCAACTGACGAGAATGGTCTGGTTCTGGCCGAGTAGACAACGGCTGCCAATAAGAGCGACATCAAACATCTCGAGACATCGCTGGAGAAAGCCAACCTCCTACAAGGTACGCCTGTCTGCCGACAATGGCTATGACTCGGTGGAGAACAGGGAGACGCTGGTCAGGATGAAACTTAGAAGCCGTATCATGCACAAAGGGTACCAGTGGCCGTAAGATCTCGGAAAGGAACAGCGTATCAATGTTGTCATCTGCAAGGCAGGTATAGTGTTGAACATACATTTAGCTCCATACACAGATGGCTCCTTGGAGGAGTAGAAAGTGGCAAAAGATACATGTGCAGCACATGATGGAGGTCACGACATACAATCTTTATAGAGCCCAGGAATAATTATGTCCAATCCTATCAAATAAGGGAAATATGGGATGAAATAAGATGCTACAGGGCCATTTCTCAACTTATGCTCCGCTTTTTTTGTCTTTTCTAATGCTTTTGTTGGTAGGAAGGAGTGGGTGAAGCGTGGTTTTGCAGAGGTCTCAATATATTTATATATTAGAATAAAATTATAATATAGGCTTAACTTATTTTGATATATTATTTTTTTACAAAATAGTCATTGATATATAATTTTGGACTAGCTGCTTGGTTTTATGACTATGCAAAAATGTTAAAAAGAGAATTTGTACTTTTTCGTAATAAAAAGAGAGTGTATTTGAAAAATATCTATTATCTTTGCATTATTAATAGAATAAGATATTGTCTTATATCAAGGATTTACAACACACTAATATTGCCACATAAGAATGAAATCATCTAAAACTACCATTAAAGACATAGCTAGAGCTTTTAAGAGTTTCTGCTGCTACAGTTTCACGTTCATTAAATAATAGTCATGAGATAAGTGAGGAAATGCGCAGACTTGTATTAAGCAAGGCTAAGGAATTAAATTATAAGCCTAATATTAATGCTAGAAATTTATTGAGGCGGCGTACAAACATGATTGAGTTGTGGTTCCAGAATTCACTACTTTTTTTCTTTTTCTGAAATTATTATTGGAATTCAAGAGGTTCTGAATGCAGAAGGTTATCAAGTATTAATATGTCAATCAAGTGAATCAGGAGTTATAGAGCGTCAAAAATATCGAAATGTTAGAATCAAGTATGGTTGAAGGTCTTATAGTGTCGGTAACTAAAGACGCCCAAAATATAGATCTTTATAATCGTATCATCACTGACGGAACACCTATAGTATTTGTTAATCGTGTGCCTCCAAAGCTACAGGCAACTCAAATTGTTATTGATGATCGTAAATGGGCTTTCAAAATTGTTGATCACATGATACGTTGTGGATACCGGAATATTGCACATCTAGGGGGCTGCCAAAATCTTTCTGTAACAAAAAGAGCGATTACAAGGTTATATAGATGCTTTTATCTGCACACAATATCCCCATTCAAGAAAAAAATATATTATGTACGTTGGAGTGCAGCAGGAACATGCAAAAGTAGGGGTAGACTATCTTCTTAGTCTCAAAAAACGTCCAAAAGCAATATTTGCTATAAATGATTCTATCGCTATTGGGTGTATGCTTGAATTACGTAAGCGAGGATTGCGTATTCCACAAGATATGGCAATAGCTGGCTTCTCAGAGTCACCCATTGGTAGAATTATGGAACTCACTAGCGTAGCACAACCCACGCTTGATATGGGTAAACTTGCAGCACAACATCTTCTTCAACAGATAAGAGGATTAACAACTCCAACAGAAACTATTGTGTTAGATGGGAAACTAAATATTAGAAAGTCAAGCTTACCCATAGGAAAAAGAAAAATAATAAGGGCATGATACATTATAAAAAAATAAGTACAATAGAGCAGTATAAATGATATTTGCTATTAAATTGTACATTATTAAACGAAAGTACACAACAGACATATGCAAACTTTTCAGCCTTGTATGAGGTAACGATGTAGACATTGAACTATAATTGCATTATAAACAATGTCATTTTACACTATAATCTGTACCATTTCAACGCTGTAACTAATCAAAGAAAATGAAGAAAGGTTGAAGTTGGAGTAAACTAATTGATAATGAGTGAGAAACGGAACGATTTGCATAGAATTGCTCTTTTCAAAAAGGGCAGGAATATGCATATTTAGGCAGAAGTTCAGTTACCAAAGCATTACCTGATTTTGGGATAGGTAACGATGGAGTAATGTCCGGTAACCGAATTATTTTCGCTCGTGTGGCTGTTGCTGTGGTCGGCAGTTTTCTGCATAAGTGAGGAACGCTTTAATTCGGGTAACTTTGCCCATAAAAATTAAAGCGTATGAAACAAGAGAAAATGAAGGTGTTGCTCTACCTCAAAAAGAGCGGTCTTGACAAGTCGGGCTAGGCTCCGATTATGGGACGTATCACACTTGGAAGGAATGTTGCCCAGTTCAGTTGTAAACTCTCCTGCAATCCAGAGTTGTGGAATCCTCGTGAGAGTAGAGTGGACGGCAAGAGTCGTGAGGCAGTAGAGATAAACGGCAGGTTGGAGAGTTTACTGTTGTCTGTTCTGTCGGCTTATCAAGCCTTACTTTCCAAAGGTTGCCCATTTGACGCAAACCGATGTAAAGGAACTGTTTCAAGGCAGCGTACAGACACGATGTATGCTTATCGAACGATTGGACATCCTCATCAGGGAGAAGAAAGAACATATTGGAATTGACATTAAGAGAGAAACAATTTCCAATTACTATACTACCCGTAATAATCTTCGGACATTTATCGAAGACAAGTACAAGGTGGAAGATTTGTCTTTCTCGCAACTTACAGAAAATTTCATTTATGATTTCAGGGACTACTACTTGAACAAATTAGGGTTTCAGGAAAGTAGTTTCTATGCAGTTGCATCCCAAATAAAGACCGTATGCAGGTTGGCATACCGTGAAGGATTGGCTGACACCTTATTATTTGCTAATGTAAAGATAGCAAGAGGTGATAAGAAACTCCCAAAGGCACTTGACAGACGTTCACTTGACAAACTAATGAATACCCACTTCGGAGAGTTGGAGGAAGAAATGGAAACAGCAAGGGATTTGTTTGTTTTTGCCTGTCATACAGGTGCAGCCTATTGTGATTTAATGGGATTAAGTAAGACACATCTTGTCCGTGATGATGAGGAAAATCTTTGGATGAAGTTCAATAGGAAGAAGACAGGTGTACTTTGCCGTATTAAGTTGTTGCCCGAAGCGATTAGGATAATAGAGAAGTATCGAAGCGAAGAAAGGGAAAGACTGCTGCCACAGATGAAGTATGTCACCTATCAGTCGTATCTTAAAGCATTACGCCTTAGAGAGGGTATAGCCTTTCCCTTTACCACGCATACGGCAAGACACACCTTTGCCACGCTCATTACGCTTGAGCAAGGAGTTCCTATTGAAACGGTGAGCAAGATGCTCGGACATAGCAACGTAAGTATGACCGAGCGTTATGCAAAAGTTACACCCCAAAAAAACTCTTTGAGGAGTTTAATCGTTTCCTCTTTCACGGAGGATATGCAGATGAGTATTTAGCAATAGACATATTAAAAACTAAAAATCATTATGAGAAGTACATTCAAGATACTGTTCTATATCAACAGACAGAAAACAAAGGCAGACGGCAATACTACCATTCTCTGCCGTATCACCATAGACGGAAAGAGCACAGCCATTACCACAGACGAAGAGTGCCAGCCCTCCGAGTGGAACACCAAACAAGGGCTGACAACCAATAGGCAGACCAACCAAAGAATCAATGAGTTCCGGGAATTGATAGAAAAACCTATCGGGACATACTGACGAGAGACGGAGTGGTAAGCGCGGAGCTTATCAAAAACCGCTTGCAAGGCATTGCCACCAATCCCACCACGCTCCTTGCAATGAGCAAGGCGGAACTGCAAGCCGTCAAGGAAAGCGTTGGAAAGTCAAGGGCGGAGGGAACTTATCTGAACCTTTACTATTCTGATAGAAATCTCCGAGAATTTATCGAAAAACAAAGGAGTACAAGACATATCTATCGCCACCATTACGGAGAGTTTGTTTGAGGAATACCGCTTCTTTCTTAAGAAGCGTGGGCTGAAAGCATCGACTGTCAATACCAATCTCTGCTGGCTGAGCAGGCTGATGTTCTGTGCGGTCAGTAGGAGGATTATCCGCTGCAATCCCTTTGAGAACACCAAGTATGAGAAGGAGGAAAAGAAGATACGCTTTCTGCAAAAGAGCGATGTAATGAAACTTATGGCAATGAGTATGAATGACAAGGAAGCAGAGTTGACAAGACAGATGTTTATCTTTTTCCTGCTTCACAGGCTTGGCTATCTCAGATATAGAGAATTTGAAATACAAGCATATCCAAACGGCAGCAGACGGACAGAAATATATCCGTAAGGAGAGACAGAAGACAAAGGTGGAGTTCGTTGTGCCGTTACATCCCATAGCGGAAGCTATCATCAACTATTATAGGAAAGAGCAGGCAAGAGACGAAGAACAACAGATGGTGAAAGAAAAAAAGGCGACAGCCTTGTCTTTCAACCTCATTGCAGCCGTAGCGTGATGGGCAAGAACCTGAGTATCGTGGGTAAGGCTTGCGGTGTCCGTCAAAGACTTTCGTACCACATGGCAAGACATACGTTTGGCACGATGTGTCTAAGCGCAGGTATTCCCATTGAGAGCATAGCCAAGATGATGGGACATGCCTCTATATCAAGTACTCAAATATATGCGCAGGTAACGGACAACAAGATTTCTGAGGATATGAACAGGCTTATTGCCAAACAATCGGTAAAGGATAAAGAAACTATGGAGAGAGAGGCTCTTCCTACTAATCTCGAGTTGGATAACATCCAAAGCGGATAGCAGACTGTATGTTGTCGAGGAAGTAGGTACGACTGGAGAAAAAAACAGCGATAAGGTTTCAGCAGTGTACTTCTCATAGTTCAAATAGTCGTGGACGCATCAAAAGTTACACTGTTCGCATCTAACAGATATTGCGACAATAACCCCATAGAAGCGGCACTTCTTTGGCCTCCTTAACTTTGTAGCCCTATGAAGCGGTTTCTTCTACGGTCATGCCAAGGTGATAATATCCGAGGATTGATTTATCGGATTAATTGACGGAAAGGTCTTGCGTGAAGGCGGACAGGAGGGGCAAAAACATGGATGCTGACACCAGGATATATTTTGATGCTTATATCTTCTAATACTTTAGTTGCACTTTATGTTTGTTATATCGTTATGAAACGATTGTTATTCTTCTATACTGACCGTTTCACCATGGGTACAAAATTAAAATATATATCGGACACCAGGGATAATTGTGTCTAAATATCTCTAATAGAGTCGAAATAAAGTCCTATGAGTCGTTTTATACTATTTCTCGATTAGTTTTCTACATTATTAATACTTTTAATGCTTTGGACGGTGAAAAGGAGTAATTACTGGGAGATTTTGCGATGTCTCAGAGTTTCTATGATGCGTTTTTGTTTCTTTTTAATTTCATAATAGCATTTACACGTCAGAGTTTTTAAATTACTATTTTTATGCTTTTTAGCTTATTTTAACAAGGGGTTTACGCTGACTTTTGTAGAATATTTGTACTTCTATATTGTAATCTTAGCGTAAGCAGTATTCGACATCATGGCAATGATTTAGACAACAAAGAACTGGATGTCAAGAAAAAGACAACGATATTATATTTACTGGTAATTATACGATGAGAGGGTAGTCACCCCTTGTCGTACATATCCTTGTTGTATCGGGGCATAAACTCTAATGAATCATCGTACACATGCGAAATAAGGAGGCAAAACTTTTGTAGAATACACACAAATGCAGTTGGTTCAATATTGGATAATCGTTCTAAAATAAAAAGTAGCATGAAGCAATATATATATCCTATAATACGAGGTGAAAAACAAGTTGGTCATGGATTTTTTAGCAAATGACTATTTTATCACCGCTGTTCATATTTTTAAGAGAAAATGACAATGCTTATGTAATAATAGACGGGGAAAAAGTTGAATTCGATAAAGTAGTGCCAGCATATGTTGGGAGAGGTAGATATAATGCCCCTAACTTTATTGATTTCGCTCTTTTTAAATTCAACAATATTGAAGGTGATTTTTTTCTATATTAGATTATACGCCAGAAAAAGACGATGTTTTTAGAAAGCTATTGCTTACATAAAAAAAGAAAGGAACAATGATAATGAAGAATATGAAATTGATATAGAATCTGCATATGCTCTTGGTGAAGTGGAAGGCAATTATTTCCATTGTAAATGCTATCGACATGAGGGAAGCAGTGGAAGTCCGCTGATAAAGGACAAGCATGTTATTGGCATTATGCATGGAGGTGCAGTTGTTAAGGAACTTATAAAAACAAAAGAGTTTGAGCGAAGAAGAAAAGCAAGTATTTAATCTTAAAGATGAGGATATAATATGCTCATTCTTAAAGATAAATACTGTTCTGACTCTTATTAATAATGCAAAGGCAATATAAAAACTCAAAAAGAATTATAATAATAAACAAAATGGAATTAATTGATCTTAGACTCCCTTCTGGGACAAAATGGGCGGCTTGTAACATTGGAGCTGAAAAAGCCCACCGAATTTGGAGATTATTTTGCTTGGGGTGATACCTCTGCAAAAAAACAATTATGTCGGAAGAACCTGTGAGACTTACGACTTGGACATCTATTCCTTAAAAATGGGAGACAACATTAATGTAAGAAGCGTGTTGGCAGATAATTATGATGCTGCTGCCTATATTTTTGGGTGAAGGATGGAGAGTACCTTCTGGCGAACAGGCCCAAGAGTTAATAGACAACTGCAATTGGGAGTGGGTACCCAATTATGGGAATACAGAAATCAATGGAAGATTAGGAATTAGCAAAAATAAATGGAGCTAAGATTTTTCTTCCAGCAGCAGGATATCTTCAAAGTAGTAACAAACTAATGATGGGTGACAATGGAGGATATTGGACTGCGTCTCCCAATATGGTTGCTTCAAACAGAGCTTGGTCTATCGCATTTGATTCTAATGTAATAAATGTCTTTGACCATGGGCTTAGATATTATGGTTACTCTATTCGCCCAGTCTTCAAGTGATAAGTATACCATAGGGACAACTCCATGTTGTACGTTGTCAAACAAAAAGTGCACAACTGCAAATATAGTTATTTACTCTGATATTTCATTGTTTTATTATCAAAAAAATTCTTTTGTTGATTGAATTTTGCTTTTATAATTTCTCTTATCTTTTTGATTTTCTCCCTTGCCCTAAATATACGTCTCTAGGTGTAAGATTATCCAACGATTCATGAAATCTGCTCTCATTATAGTATTTCACCCACTCATCGATAGCATTTTTCCAATTCAGAGGGACAAAAATAATGATTTAGCTTAATCACATTTTTTTCATCGATCTGTGATATCGTTCTATCTTTCCTTGCGTCTGCGGATGCAAGGGTTTGCCATGGATATGCTTGATATTATATACCTTACAGAGATACTGTTTGAGAGAAGAAGCAATATAGCATGGTCCATTATCTGATGACAGATAAGGAGGATTCTGGAATGTAATTCCAGCCTTTTCAACCGCTTTATCTATTGTTCTATATACATCATCAGAAGTCATACTCGAACATAACTCCCAATGGATAATATACCTGCTGTAGTCATCAATTACAGTAGAGAGATAATACCAGCCCCAACCCTTGACTTTGAAATAGGTAAAAATCGGTCTACCACATCTCATTAGCGAATTTTGTCTTATGATGGAATTCATCAGCTGCGAAGATAAAAAAATCATGTTCCATACGTTCCAATAGACCTCTTTCGTGCAGAATACGATAAAAGCTGGATTCTGAACTTAATATCCGACTCTCTTCCAATAAAAGGACTGGCAATTCTTTGGGGAGAACTCAGGATGCTCTAAAGAAAGTTCAACCACTATTTGTCGAATATTATCAGGTATGCGATTCCACGTTGTAGGTACTCTGCAATATGTTTCTTTGAGAGCATTCAAATCTCTCGTAGCGTATTTCTTATACCAATTATAAAACATACGTCTTGAGAAACCTAAACGCTTAAGTTCCTAAACAACACTTAACTCTGAATGCTTTACTGTTAGAACGATGCACTCATTCTCTTACGCACTATAACGTATATACGATTCATGCATAGGACTTACTCGATGAGTTTCATGCTTTTTACAATGTCATATATCACTAACAAATAGGCAGGACTTCTTTTTAAGTGAATGTTTTTCCTGACGAAGTTCCTTTTATCTCGTCACTTGTTGTTTTACGGATGGTATCACCATCAAGACGAGCTTTGCCAGCCTCAATAAATTCTTTATTCCATTTGTAATAAGTACTGTTGGATATGCTATACTTGCGACAAAGTTCAGCAATACTCTGTTTGGCACGGATTCTTTCCATCACAATCAACCCCTTTTGTCCTGAAGGAAAATACGTTTAGTGTTACGACGAATGTCTTTTTAATAAGAATTCTGAAAAACCATGCTGAGAACTTACTGGAATATTCTTTTTGTTGTTATTGTCCAAATATACCTTTTTATTAATAACTCAAAAACACCAAACTTAATTAACTTGCAATATAGTTGATAGTGAACGAGTAAACAAATTGACAAGTTGATTGTTCCATGTTGAACGGATGCACGAGCCGTGCATCTCTACATGTTCCTCTCAACCATTTTTGCGTGTTTCCATCTTTTGGAACATGATGCTTTATTCCTTTTTCTTTTGATTGCAAAGTGGCCCTGTTTTCCTTTTGCAACTCGGTTGCGACTTATACCTTTGCCTTTAGAAATCAAAATAAAGAAATATGGCACACGAAACACATAGCCATGAACATGGCGGAGGCGAAATGAACTGGAGACTTATCGTCATCTCGGCAGTATTCTTAGTGATAGGACTGCATCTTGACTATGTTGAGACCGTTCCAGTTCATTAATCCTTACCTCGTTCTCCTTATCTCTATAGTGGCCTTTATGCCTGTGGGACTGCCCGTGATACGTGAGGCTTAGAACAGCTTCTGCACAAACGCCGTCAGATATATGCGCCAGTTGCGCCAGATATGGCCGCCGTCGGTCTCCACATACTCGTATTTATAGTGGTTATCGTCAAGGAATCGGCGCAGATCCGCATTGGATTTGTAAAAGGAAATCGGTGTTTCCAATGGCAATCCAATACAGCTTTTGGGTTGCTGTTGAAGAGCGTTTTCATCTGTTGTTGGAACGCTTTGTCGGCCTTCATCTCGTCATATATCGACGGATCTTTCAGGTTTATGGGTTTTGAAAGATGCAATCCTGCGGAGAAAAAGTCCGTAATAATCGAAAGTCAAAGGATATAACCGAGCGATGCCAAATGTGTGACCTCCGCCCATAGAAAGGCCGCAAACGGCGCGTCCTTCACGGCTTTTTGATGGTCTTATAGTGGCTGTCTACGTAGTTAACAATGTCCATAAAGCTCTCTTCTATGGTCGCTTGGGGCGTTTTTCGAACTGATACTGGCCATGAAAGTAGGCTTATACATGCCCTTCGACCACTCTCCCGGGGCCGCTTGACAGTCGGGATTGCCGTTCGGCATCACCACGATCATCGGCTTGGCTTTGCCTGTTGCAATCAGATTGTCCATGATTTGGGACGCACGTCCAAGCTCGCTCCACGCGTTTTCATCGCCTCCCTGCACCGTGAAGGAGGTAGAGTACGGGGTAAGCCTTGCCCTTATCGTAGCCCGCTGGCGTGTAAATTGTCATGCGGCGTTGCATTTTTAGCGTCGGACTTTCATACCAAACCTTGGCCAAATTGCCGTGGGGAACCTCGTTGACGCTGTAAAGATAGCCCTTATCTCCCTTTGTTTTAGTGATTATAAAAAAATGTTGCTGTAGGTGCTGATGTCGCGGTTCATGTAGATGTTTGCAGGGTCGTTGATGTTCAATCCGTCCACGTTGAACGCGTAAGAATAGAGTTCCGGCGAGAGCACGGCGGTCGTATAGCTCCACATGCCCTGTGCGTTTTTTTCGTGAGTTGTGCGTTTCCTGGTGCATCAAATTCGCCTTCTGGGGTTTTCATTTTCACTGTCGGCAGGAAGTCTCCGCTTACACTTACCTGCCTTGACCTGCGGGGCATAGAGGTTGAAAGTGACTGTTCCGTCGGCGTTCTTCACGGGCGATTGTACGCTGCTCCCATTGAAAAGCTTCTCTTGTGCCATGCCGCTTGCCCCGGTGAGTAAGGCAAATACGGCGCAAAAATATCAGTTTCTTGTTCATCATTTATGGTTTTTATGATTGTTATTTTGTAGACATTTACACGAAAAATCGCCCTATCGATGCAGCAATTCAAGTTTCTCTTTCGGTGCAAGCACGTTGTTTACCTTTGTTTCCCGTGCTTTTATGTCGGTAGAAAGCGTTGCCCTAATGTCGCGGGAAGAGGCTCCGAGGAGGAAATGATAGGCCCTTCGTCGACTATCCAAGCCGATTTTTGTCTCGTTAAATGATGCGAGGTCGGTTGCTTTTTACGGTCAAAGTGACCATTTGTTTCTCGTTGGGTTTCAGCGTTCTTGTCTTGACATAAGCCTTCAATTCGTGCGTGGGTTTGTTGCGTTCAAGGCTGTTGGGTGCAGCAACATAAAGCTCTACGACCTCTTTTCCTGCTGCTTTTCCGATGTTCTTTACATCTACACTAACGGAAATCTCATCGCCTTTATTATCTATTTTGGCATCAGAATACCGAAATTGCGCATAGCTCAGCCCAAAACCGAACGGGAAAGAGACTTGCTTTCCGAAACTGTCAAAATAGCGATAGCCCACATATATGTCTTCTTCATAGTTGGTATAGTCCACGTTTTTCCGGCCGGTTCCTTTCTTACCTTGGCCCTTCAAATCGAAATCGGGTATGATATCAATAGGGAAATTCCTTGAAGAGTAGGCGTCAGAGAAGGCGATAGGCCAAGTCATAGTGAGCTTTCCGGAAGGCGAAACCGCGCCCGTAATGACGTCAGCCACTGAGTTTCCGCCCTCTTGACCGGCCTGCCATGTGCAAAGAATGGCGTCGGGCAGGTGCTTCCATGATGCAGTTTCGATCACTCCTCCGACGTTTAAGAGCACAATAACCTTCTTTCCTTCTTTGTGATAAGCCTGACAAACGCTGCTAACGAGCTTGCTTTCGGCTTGCGTAAGATAGAAGTCTTCCTGCTTACGGTCGAGGAATTCACCGCTGATACGGCCCAAAGTGATGAGTGCTACATCCGATTCTTGCGCCTGAACAGCCAGCTGTTGGGTATCAATCTCCATCTCCGTCGGTCGCGGAGTAGGCAGGAATGCTGCCAGCATAGCGACTTTTGGGTCTTTCTTTTTGGCTGCTTCGAGACGCATTTCCTCGTCGGCTTGGCACTTGGCAACATACTTTATGTATGCATTTTGAAGGCTTTTGTCTATCTTGTAGCCTGCATTCTTCAGGCCATCCGGCAGAGATACCACGTAAGCATGGTTCACATTGCCCGACCCAGTGCCCCCGGCAATGAAGTCATAGCTTGAATATCCATAGAGAGCAATCTGCGTTTTAGCGGGTTTAGTGCACAAGGGAAGTGCATTATTGTTCTTCAATAATACCATTCCTTCAGCAGCACTTTGTCGTGTTACGGCTGCATGAGCCTTCAAATCAGGCTTGTTACTGTAGTGATAACCCTGAAAAACGAGGTGTCTTTTTCGATGAGATTAAGGATGCGAGAAACGTTTCTGTCGAGGTCAGCCTCTTTCAGTTTGCCGCTCTTTATGCCGTCGACTATCGCACTGAACTGCTCCTCTTTGCCCGGTTGGAGCATATCATTGCCCGCCCATACCTGCTTGGCTCCGTCCTTACCTCCAAAACCAATCGGTCATTACTGCGCCTTTGTAGCCCCATTCTTCGCGCAGGATTGTGGTCGAAGTTCCTTGCTTTCAGAAGTATATGTGCCATTGATTTTGTTGTAAGCAGACATGACAGTCCACGGTTCGGCGTCTTTTATGGCTATTTCGAAAGGCTTCAAATAGATCTCACGAATGGCACGTTGCGAGATACGGGCGTCTGTATTCATGCGGTTAGTCTCCTGGTTATTGAACGCAAAGTGCTTGATACTCGTGCCAACACCGTTGCTTTGAACGCCCCGAATGTAGGCTGCTGCGGTCTTACCAGCCACTAATGGGTCCTCGCTATAGTATTCGAAGTTGCGTCCGTTGAGCGGGTTTCGATGGATATTCACCGCAGGTGCTAGCAAAACATCAACGCCGTACTCTTTCACTTCGTTTCCCATAGCCTTGCCAACTTCCTCTACAAGCTTTTGATTCCATGTCGAAGCAAGCAGCGTTCCAATAGGAAAATGCGTGCAATAGTAGGTTGCCGAGTCGCCTTTCCGGTGGGCATTGATGCGCAATCCGGCCGGTCCATCGGCTAAAACGATGGCAGGAATGCCGAGAGAGTCAAGCGGATAGGTGGTTCCAGCAGCGCCGGGAACAATTGATTTTGTCGCTCCTATTACGGCATTATTGCCGTCCACATGCTCCATTCCCGTGCCAATGACGAAGTGAGTCTTGTCTTCCAACGACAGTTTATGAATGATTTCTTGTTTGTCGATGGTCTTTCCTTGCGGCGAACATGCTGCGAAAAAGCGATGCTATGAGGGCAGTTGAAAAACAGTTGTTTCATCTTCATGGGTGGTATGATTTGATTGTTTAACGATGCAAGCGATTGAGTTTTTACCTGCGGTTTCATAACATTATTTACCTTTTTTTCTTGTAGGAATTGACGGCCACCGGACATTCTGTTTCGATTTTATTTGTCGAACTACAAATCATAAATCGGTAGGTTCCGGCGTCCGTTTTTCCATGCCGAAGCCTTCTCATCAAACGAAGCTAAGTCGGCAGTCCTCACCTTCATGGTCACCATTTCGCGCTGTCCTGGCTGCAACAAGCTTGTCTTTGCATAGTCACGTAGTTCTTTTTCGGGTTTATTGAGTTGCTTATTGTGTGGTGCCGCCACGAAAAGTTCGACCACATTCCGCCCGGGTAGGTTACCAATATTCTTCACTTCTACGCTAACGGTGTAGGTATCGCCCCTGCTTATTGACTTTCATTTGGTCGTAAGCAAAGGTCGTATAAGACAAACCAAAGCCGAATGGGAAGCTAACCTCCTTGCCAAAAGCTGTCAAAATAGCGGTAGCCTACATAGATATCTTCGTCATAATCGGTGTAATCGATATTGGCTTTGACCTCCCGTTTGGCGTCTTTTTATCATTGCCCCACATATACATCGTGGCTAAGTCTTTCACTTCCTTCACGTCCGGAAGGGAAGTTTTTGTCGGAAGGAGCGTCACCATAGGCGATTTGAAAGGTTACCGGAAGTCGCCCGGAGGGGTTTATTGTACCGGAAATCACGTCAGCTATGCTGTTTCCTACCTGTTCTCCACTCTGCCAAGTACAAAAGAATTCCGTCGACAAGATGCTTCCATGAGGCTGTTTCCACGGGGCTACAGATGTTGAGAAGCACCACGACTTTCTTGCCTTCCTTATGATATACCTCGCTTATTTGGCTGATCATCTTCCGCTCTTTAGCGTACAGATTGAACTCATCTTGCGTGCGGTCGGCCGCTTCGCCGCTTTTTCTGCCAATTGTAATGACTGCAATATCGTTAGCAGCAGCATGCTCTTGCAACTGTTGTTTGGTCATTTCAATCTCTTCGGCGCGGTGAAGTGGCTGCAAAGAGAAGGGAGGAAGCCCATTAGGATAGAGCCTTTTCTGCTCAGAAGCGATATGTTTTTTTGTATTGATTGATGAGTGGTTTGTAGACAGAGAAGCCTGCATTGCGGAGCCCTTCAACAAGAGAAACTGTGTAACGGCCCACTGTTGTGCCGCCAAAACCGGTTCCTCCAGGAATGATGTCATAGCTTGTACAACCATAGAGCGCTACGTTTTGGCCTGCAAGTAAAGGCAAAACGTTTTTCGTTTTTCAGCAGCACCATGCCCTCAGCCCCGATCTTTCGGTCGTCAGCGGCATGTTGTTTCAGATCTGGTTCGTTGGAGTAAGTATAGTTGTTGAAGTTATGACACTTGACAATAAACTGCAAAATGCGTTTCACATTGCGGTCAAGAACAGCCATAGGCAGCCTTCCATTCTTCGCATTGGCAAGCAGTTCGTGATACTGTTTGTCTTGTCCTGGCTGCAACATGTCGTTACCTGCCACCATTGAAGCGGTCGCATTGCTTCCCGCATTCCAGTCGGAAACGACTAAACCTTTGTAGTTCCACTCGCCTCGGAGCACTGTTTCGGTGGAGTGAAATGTCCTCACAGTGGGCTTACCGTTAATGCTATTATAGGCAGTCATGACCGTCCAAGGGTTGCTAATCCGCACGGCTAACTCGAAATTTCGCAAGTAAAGTTCACGCAAAGCGCGCTGACTGACGCGGCTATCATTCGCATTTCGATTGGTTTCTTGGCTGTTGGCTGCAAAGTGTTTGACGCAAGCTGCGGTTCCTTCGCTTTGGATTCCCATCACATAATGGGCTGCTATGGTGCCCGAGAGATAAGGGTCTTCGGAATAATATTCGTGGTTTCGTCCACAAAGTACATTGCGCATAAGGTTCATACTTGGTGCAAGAATCCAGTCAAGACCGTATTCTTTGGTTTCGTTTCCGATGCCTTTTCCGATGCGATAGGCGGCATCTTTGTCCCAAGCAGAAGCCAGTGAGATGCTCGTCATGTAGTCGGTACAGAAGTAATTGCGGCTGTCAAAGTCACGTCGGGCACTCATTCTTAGTCCTTGATTGCTGTCGGCACAATAGGTTTTCGGTATGCCTAAGCGCGGAATGGCATAGGTGCTTCCTGCCGTTCCCGGAAACTTTGCGTCGTCTCCATAGCTCATTCCGCAGCCTAATACGAGGTGACACTTCTCCTCAAGCGTCATAGCTGCGATTACATCATCGATGTTTTCGGCCTGTAAACGGGGCTGTGAAGATATCGTGAGACTATGAAAGCAGGCTACAATGGCTATGATAAAGATGCGATGTCGTCTCATTATTTGAACAATTTAGGTAGGAACTCAGTTAAATAGATGCGCCAGTTGCGCCAAATGTGACCGCCTTCGGTCTCCATATAGTCATATTTAAACCCTTTAGAGTCGAGATAATGGCGTAGGTCGGCATTGTTCTTATATAGAAAATCGGTCTTTCCAATGCCGATCCATAGTAACTTTGGGTGCATTGAAAACAGCTTATCGATCTTTTGTTCGCGGTCGGCATAGATTGTATCAAGCCCACCTTGTTGCTGTCGGTCTATGGCTGCGGAGAACAATCCCACATAGTCGAAGAGGTTAGGATTGTTGATTGAGATGTAAAAGGAGTGGAAACCGCCCATCGAAAGGCCTGCAATAGCACGGTGGCCCTTGTCCTTTTGCACGCGATAAGTGGCCTCGACAAACTTGATAACGTCAGGGAAAGCCTGCTCAAAGTAGCCATCCATCGTCTTTGGGAGCGCTATTGTGGGCACCTTGAAGCCCTCGGAAGTCTCGCCGGGGCATGCTTCTTGCGAGATATTCCCATTGGTCATAACGACAATCATAGGCTCGGCTTTGCCCTTAGCGATGAGGTTATCGAGGATTTGGGTGGCGCGTCCGAGCTCCGTCCAGGCCTGTTCATCGCCACCAATGCCGTGGAGTAGGTAGAGAACAGGATATTTCTTGCGGCTCGTTTCGTAGCCCGCAGGCGTGTAAACGGTACAGCGTCGTGTCATTCCGGCCGTCGGACTGTCATACCAAACCTTTGAAACAGTGCCGTGAGGCACCTTGTTTACCTTGTAAAGGTCGGCGCGGTCGCCCCCAATAAGGAAGATGCTTGTGGTGTTGGCGATGTCGCGAATGGCATATACATTGGCCGGATCGGTCACCTTTACGCCGTCGATAATCATGTTATATAGGTAGAGTTCAGGCTTCAGACTGCCTTTTTGTGGTGAACGTCCAAAGGCCGTTTGCGTCTTTATTCAGGTCGGCTATGCCCGGAGCATCATATTCCCCATAGGGCGTATTCACTTTTTGTGTGGGCAGAAAGTCGCCTGTTATCTGCACCGATTCGGCCTTGGGAGCCATGAGACGGAAGGTGACCGAGTGGTCAGAATGCACCTCCGGAGAAAGTGGAGACTGCTCTCCAAATAGGGTTTTGCTGGGCAAAACAGCATGTTGTCAGCGTTGCCAAGCATAGGGTTGCGAATTGTTTTTTCATTTTATCTAATCGTTTTTTTTTTATCATTTGGTTGTTGTTGTTTATTTTTGCCGGATTGCAAGTTATTGACAGTCTGTCGGTTCTGCAATATGGGCTGTTTAAGTGTGCAATATAGCCTGTTTAACCTTGCAATATAGCTTGTTTTGTGTGGCAATATGGCCTATTTAATCTGCTTAAACAGGCTGTTTAATACAGTTAAACGGCCCATATTGCAAACAAGGGGGAAGCAGACTGCTTTTTACTTCGCCTCATTTCCATCCTTCATTCTGTGAGATATTCGGATTGAGCTCGGTTTCTTTCAATGGAATCGGCAGCAATTTATTGCGGTCACGGAAGCCGTAAGTGCTGTTCTTAAAGCCCCATTGCACGCCATTTACCGTGAGTGACGGTATCTGTGCGCCTTGTTTGCCTAGCACTTCTTTGGCATCTCCCCAGCGAACAAGGTCTTGATAGCGAACACTTTCCATGCAAAGTTCAAGTCGTTTTTCCTTTTTAATGTCCTCAAGGGTGAGCGTTGTGAGCGGAGAGAGCTTGGCTCGCTTGCGAATTTGGTTGACATAATCGAGTGCCTTGCCTGGGTTTCCGGCCTGAAGGTGGGCTTCTGCCGCCATAAGTAGCACCTCGGCATAGCGCATGACGCGCGGGTTAGTGTACTGAAGTCCCTGAAAATAGGGAGCATCCATGATGCAATCAGCCTTCAATGGGCGCGTCTTCCACATGAAATATCCCTCATTTCCATAGATGAAGGCACCCGGTTGAATGTTGATTCCATAAGCTTTCATCTGCTCATAGGTGCGGAGCGTGCTGTTGAGGCGGTAGCCGTTTGTTCCCTCTTCAGCTACGAAAGCATCGTAAAGAGCCTTGCGCGGATTCAAAAAACCGTAGGTTCCCGTGGCGATTTCGGTAGCGGCTTGTCCGCTATAAAGCAGCTTGTCGGTGCGCCACCCCTGCATTAAATAGAGCATAGTCATCTGCTTCCAAGCTTGTTCTGGGTCGTTTCGCAGCTGTGCTTCGAGCAAATCCTCGCAACAATTGTTGTTGACTGCATGGAGGAGAAGGTCGTATTCGCCGGTGAAGAGCGCGTATTTGCCCGAGAGAATGACGTTGTCAAGCATCTGTGCAGCCTCTGCATACTTGCCTTGGAAGAGGAAAGTCTTCCCCAAATAGGCCTGAGCTGTTTCCTTTGTGATGCGGATTCCCGTTTCAGCATCGTTGACATCATGCTTCGATGGCAGCTCCTCTGTTTCGATAGCAGCCTTCAAGTCGCTCTCAACAAAGGCCCAAAAGTGCTTCTGTTGTGGCGTTTCCGGGGTGATATTCCCGGGGCTTGAGCAAATGATCCACTATGGGTGCGGTTCCCCAAAGCGTCACCAGTTCGAAGTTAGCCCACGCGCGGAAGAAGCGAGCCTCGGCTATATCACGTCGCATATTGGGCGTGTTTGGCTTCACATGCTCGATAATCAGGTTGGCATTATAGATGATATTGTAGAGATTGGCGTATACACTCTGCACCAAGTTGTGGTCGGTTCCGAAGGTATATTCGTTGAGTTTCTCCATTTGTGCGTTGTCTCCGCGCGATCCTCCGCCGCACCAAACGTCGTCAGCAAGCAGGTTTTTGACGAAGAACCAGTTGTAATAGTTGGCACGGAAGCTGATATGGAGAGCAGCCAGCGCCTGTTCTGCCTCTTCATCTGTCTGATAAAAAGTCTCTTTACTGCCCATATTGCCGTGCTTGGGAATGTCGAGACGGTCTTCACAGCTCGTTATTCCGAGTGCAAGACAGGCCGTCAGCATGAGTGAAAGATATGATTTTTTTCATAAGTGTTCGTCTAAATTACAGGTTATTAAAAGTCAATATTGAAGCCTAAGACAACCTTCTTCGACATGGGATAGGCTCCTTTGTCTATGCCCATGCCCGAGGTTGCATTGGAAGATGCCTCTGGGTCGAAGCCTTTATACTTGGTAAAGGTGAAGAAGTCATCGAGAGAAAGGTAGATACGGGCGTTGCTTACGGCGACTTTGGCGGTCAGTTTCTTTGGCAGGGTGTAGCCCAATTGTATCTGTTTTATCTTGAAATAGGAGCCATTGAAGACCATAGCACTCGAGCAAGCATACTTATCCATGTCCGAAGCACCAGCCCGTGGCTGGGTAGCATGGGTATTTTGAGATGTCCAACGGTCGGTATAGAAGAGCGCTTTCTGCTTGTTTGCAGCGGCATAGTCGGGTCGATTGATGCAATTGAAGATGTCGTTGCCCTGCGAACCGCTGCCGAATACGGTGAGATCGAAGCCTTTATAGGCCGCTGTAAGCGTCAAGCCATAGGTGAAATCGGGTATGGCATCACCGATATAAGTGAGGTCTCCATCACCGATATCGCCGCTGTTGTCGAGGTCTTCAAACGTGGGATTGCCCGTGTTTGGGTCGATTCCCGCGAATTTATAGCCTCGGAAGTAATACACGGGATAGCCTTGTTCAAAGTAAGTCATGGTATAAGTATGGAAAGTTGAGCCTGCCAAGCGAGTGATGGAGGGGTCTATATGGGTGACTTTATTGCTGATAGTGGCCAAGTTTGCACGTATTCCGTAAGTGAAATCTTTGATATGGTTGCGCCAACCCACTTCAAATTCAACGCCTTTATTGCTCACATTGCCTGCATTTATGGGCGAGGTTTTTGCCGCCAATCTCAAGAGATGGGGTGGTATTCCAAATGAGAAGGTCTTTTTGTTTTCTTGTTGAAATAGTCGACACTGAGGCTCAATCGACTGTTGAAAAAGGTAGGTATCGAGGCCGATATTAGTCTGTTCAGAGGTCTCCCACTTAAGGTCTTCGTTGCCCATAGTGGACGGACTGACCCCTCGAACATAGTTGATTCCAGAGGTAAATGGGTAGAATCCTGACTGAACCATGTCCGTACTGTAGGCATATCCGCTTAAGGCGGAGAGACTACCATTCTGTCCCCAGCTTGCACGGAGCTTCAAACTGTTGACCGTTTTGCGCAAGGGAGCGAAGAAATTCTCCTCAGATAGTGTCCAACCCAAGGAGGCTGCGGGGAAGTAACCCCACCGGGTATTCTTAGGAAGCAGGGCAAGGTCGGCCGCATCGGCGCGCAAAGAGAACTGCGCATAATACCTTCCAGCATAATTATATCCCTATACGTCCGAAGTAAGAAAGCTTTTGCTGTACGTGTCTTTTCGCCGTCGACACTCTTGGTAGCCGAAGCAGATCCGTAATGAAGATAGTAGAAAAGAGGGTCGTTTTTGAGCAAGGCATGTTCGCCATTAGGGGCAAGTTCGCCTAGAACATAGTCATAGGTAGATTCCTGATATGACATACCAAGCATGGCATTCACATTGTGTTTGCCAAATTGTTTCATGTAGTTTGCAAAGTTTTCCCACTGATAATAGATTGAAGTTGAACTTAGACTGCTCTGCCCAACGTAGTCTCTACTTTGCACACCGTTGCCATAAAAGGGTAGATTTGTGGTGCTACTGCGTGTTCCACCAAGCCGATAACCGAAACGATACGTGAAAGTTAAGCCTTTAATCGGGGTGAAATCGGCATAGAAAGAGCCGTTGATTGCGAAGCCACTATTCCTTGAAAGGCTGTTATCGCGCATGATTAAGGGATTGTATTGTTCGCCCGCATAGAAATTGGATATGCCATAATAGTTTCCATTGGCATCTGTAAGAAGATGCTTTTTGGTGTCTAAAGCATGCTGAACATGGAAAGGAAGCGGTCTTCCAACGTAGGTTTCTGGAGTCAATGGGTCGAGCATCATCACCGAAGTGAGCAGGGACCCATATTCATTGTTGCTTGAAACTTGTCGCACATTGTATTTCTCAATCTGATTGGTAGTGCCAACTTTGAGCCATTTCTTAATCATGTATTCCGAATTAATGGTCGCGGTAAGGCGTTGATAAGTATCGGAATTGCCGGTTACGATGCCGTCGTTGTTCAGATAAGTGAGTGAAAAATAATAGTTACCACGGTCACTTCCGCCGGTAAAGGCGAGGTTGTGCTTCCGCATTTTGCTATTCTCAAAAGCCACATCTGTCCATTTCGTGTCGGTTTTTCCGTCCCAATTAGCGATCAGATAGTCCCGGGTAAAGGTGCTTCTTCGGTCATATATTGGATATACTCGGTTGCATTGAGCATCTCGGGCACCCGAGCAAGCGATTGACCGGCGTATTGAAAGCTGTAACTGATGCGTCCTTCGCCGGCAGTTCCTTTCTTTGTGGTAATCAATACGACGCCGTTTCCGGCTTCTGCACCATAGATAGCGGCGCTAGCCGCATCTTTTAGGATTTCCATGGAGGCGATATCGTTGGGGTCGATGCCGCTGATATTGCTCAAACGGACACCGTCTACTACATAAAGTGGCTCCGAACTAACATTCGAAGAAAAGCCGCGAATGCGCACAGTGGGACTTGCTCCCGGCGCAGCCGAGGCCGAAATGATCTGCACACCGGCCGTCTTTCCCTGTAAGGCTTGCTTGGCATCGGTGATTGTTCGGTGCTCTAAGTCTTCCGATTTCACTTGAGAAATAGCGCCGGTGACCGAACTTTTCTTCTGAATACCATAGCCAACGACGACGACATCCTCAAGGATTTTTAGAGTCTTCTTGCAGCATAATCTCCATGTTTTGCGCTGCTTTGGCTTCTTGTGTGGCAAAACCAATGTAAGAGATAACAAGTGTTGCGCCCCTATGGGCTTTGAGTTTAAATGCTCCGTTGAGGTCTGTAACGACCCCATTTGATGTTCCTTTTTCAACAACACTCACGCCAATCATCGGCTCTTTCAGGTTGTCAACGACACTACCTGAGACATTTATGAGCTCTTGCCCCCATGATGTCTGGCACATAATCATTAAAAAGAAACAGGGTAAATGACCTGATCGATACTGTTTTTCTTCATTTTTGTAGTATTAAATTGTTGTGAGACAAAGGTATGATGTATTCCAAACAAAAGCTTTTTTTCAGCCGTTCTTTTTTTATTTTTTTATATTCGTTCAAAAAGTTTTTTTCAGGTGCGTTCAAACATTTTCTTATTTGTTCAGAATGCTTTGGTGATAAGGGTTTTATTTCGTACATTTGTATCATTATTAAGCACATTTACATGAAGCGTTTCCAATCACAATCTTTTTCTTTCTTTGCTTTTTCATCAGTGTTGTCTTCGGCTTTTGTTTCGTGCGTGAAAAACTAAGGAAAAACCGGCCTTAACAGACGAAGAACACGCCATGGTTGTGGCGGATGAAATATCGAATCACAACATAAAAAGGGTTTGCGGAAGATGCCCATGGGCACCTTTGGATAGCAACATTCAGGGGACTTAACAAGTTTGATGGCAACAAATTCTATCAGTATTTCTGCACAGATGACTCGACCGGTTTTGCCGGATAACAACGTTACGGGGGTGTTTTTGCGACAGAAACAAGCGGATATGGGTTTCTACTGTGAACGGTGTTTGCCGGTATACTGACAAAAAAATACCTTTGAACGTATAGCCATGGACGACAAGAACCTCAACGTTGTTCAATTGCTCATCACGCCGAATAACCGCATAATAATATACACAATAGGTTCCTTATTGGAGTATGATGCCCGCAAAAACCGCTTTGTCAAGCGACTTGGGAACCTCGATCCGCAACATAATTTCATGGGGCGTGTCATCATAGACAGGCACAATAGCGTGTGGATTCAGAACTTAAACTGTCTTCGTCGCTATGAGGGAAAGCGATTATCGTTAGCAGATTCCATCGCTATGCCAAAGGGTTTCTCTCCTACATACGCTTACATGGAGGACGACGGGCGCATCTGGTTGTGTGGTGACAATCGTGTTCTTGTTTACAATCCGGCCGCGCGTGCTTTTGAAAATGCGCCAGATGCGATTGCTGGGAGCCCTGTTTTCAGCCATGATCAGATATATTGTATCCACCCATATAATAAAGGTGGACTGCTTATCAGCACTTCTAAAAATGGCATTTTCTATTATGATAAGGCATCAGAGACGCTACATTCTCCCCAAGAACCGGGCTTCCCATTCGATGAACCCTATTTCAAAGTTACACAAATGTACACAGATTCCAAGAATAACTTGTGGATGGGATCTTCCGATCAAGGTTATAGTGTCGTCTATCAGTACAATAAAAATTTTTCAATACCAACAACTTTTTTTGGTCAAAGCAGTGGGCCATCAATCGGTGTTAGCCGTGGCAGAAGACAAGGCAGACAACCTGTTTATATCAACCAAGATGCGTGGCCTACTGGTGTATAACAGGCGTGACAACACGCTGAAATCGCTTTCTTTGGAAGGTCTTAAAGTGAGCGATTACAAGAATGAAATAGGGAGTTTGCTTGTTGATAGCCGTGGATACTTGTGGATGGCCAACGGTTCAGAAGTCGTCAAAGCACGCTATAATGGTGAAACATTGGTGCCGGAGAAACGCTATCCGGTCTTCTATACCATGTCATTGACGGAGAGTAAGGGGGAATCGTGTGGGCAACGTCAGCCCTCAAATAGGGTTTTTGCATTCATGCCTGACGGAGAAATGAAGCCAAACACGCTCTATCCGGCAACCTTTGTCTTCGTTCCTGTGGCGTTGCCGCTGCGTTCCGGCGGACTACTCACAGCTGCTTTCTTACAGGATCTGGTTGAGATAAATCCTCAAACGTTTGAGGCAACGAAGTGGAATGTAGACAATAATGATTGGAAAAAGAGCCTTCCGCGATCGGTTTTCATTCCTACAGACCTCTATGAAGACCCGCATGGGAACATTTTTGTGGGCACTGTGACAAACGGTTTGGTTTGTATTGCCCCCGATCATGTGCGGGTTCATCGCGTTGAAGGGCTTTCATGTAAAGACATTTCAGCGATAGAACCCGATCAAAATGGCAATATTTGGGTTAGCACAATGAACGGTCTTAATAAGATAGATGGGCATAATGGCGCAATAACTTCTTATTATTCGACCGATGGAATCGGCGGAAATCAGTTCAATGACCGCGCTTCTTGCTGTTTGAAAAGCGGCGAAATGGTGTTTGAGGAACCCATGGATTGACCATATTCAACCCAGGTAATCATTATACGAGGCAGAATATTCCGCTGGTTTTCGAGATGTTGAAAGTACATAATGAGGTTGTTTCGCCTGATAGGAGCGATTGTATCGATCGCAATCTGGAAGACCTTCCGACGGTTTATCTTAATTATAAGCAGAATAGTTTCAGCATTTCGTTTGCCGCTTTAGCCTATGGTGATTATGAACGGGCCTGCTATTCGTATCGAATGGAGGGCTTTGACAAAGATTGGATAGATGCAGGTAATAGCCATGAAGCGTTTTATTCGAATCTCCCGGCAGGCCGTTATACGCTCAAGGTGAGGGCGAAAAGCAAGGGAAACAATGAGTTTATGGCCAAGAACGAGCTTGAGATCGTTGTCAGTCCTGCGCCTTGGAACACGTGGTGGGCGTGGACTTTGTATGCCTTTATGTTTGTGATTGTCCTGCTCTTGCTGCGCCGTTTGCGCCTACGATCGATTAAAGAGAAGGCCGAAATGCATCGGGCAATGGAGGAAAAACAGCAGGAACAGCGTATAAACCGTATGAACATGAGTTTCTTTGCGAATATTTCACATGAGTTCCGAACGCCGCTTACGATGATTTCGGGGCCTGTTTCCATGCTTTGCGACGACCAAGCTATCTCTGAATCCAACAGGCGTTTGTTGATGATAGTCAGGCGTAGTGTGTCTCGTATGCTGCGTCTTGTGAACCAATTGATGGACTTCAACAAGCTCGAAAACGACACATTACGCTTGAAAGTGCGCCGCACGGACATCATCGCTGAGCTGTTTACGATCTGCGATATATTCAAAGTAAATGCTGAAGAAAAGGGAATAACATTCAAATCGGTCGGTTTAGAGGACTCATTTCTGATGTTTCTTGACCGAGATAAGTTAGAAAAGATTATGAACAATCTGCTTTCAAATGCCATGAAGTTCACTCCTAAAGGCGGAACCATCGTTGTTAGTCTCGATGTTGCTGCCGGAATGGCGACCATTATGGTGCAGGATAGCGGAAAAAGGAATCCCTGATAGTCAGCTTGAAGACATTTTCCAACGGTATTACCAGCTTGACAATCAGACGAAAGGAAAGCTGAATTGGGGCACAGGTATCGGCCTTTATTATGCCCGAAAGCTGGCCGAACTGCATCATGGAACATTGGTTGCCGGCAATAAAGAGGACGAACCGGGAGCCGTGTTCACCCTTTCTCTTCCTGTTGATGACTGCTGTTATACCGAAGACGAGCGTGTTTTGCCCGAAGAAAATCAGGAAGAAATGTTTCCCATCGCCCCTCTTCGCGATACAACCGCAGCCGAAATACACGACACAGAGGGCCGTCCTACAATCTTGGTTGTCGATGATGACACCGAAGTTGTGAATTATCTTCAGACGTTGTTGATGCCTTATTACAATGTGATTTATCGCTTTGATGCCGAGAGTGCTTATAAAGCTATTGGCGAAGATGAGCCAAACTTGATCTTAAGCGATGTCGTCATGCCCGGTAAGACAGGCTATGAACTGTGCCGGGACATCAAGGATAATCTGCAATTATGCCACATTCCAGTGATTCTTGTCACCGCAAAAAGCAACGGTAGAGAGCCAAGTTGAAGGACTCAACACGGGTGCTGATGCTTACATCACAAAAGCCTTTTGACCCTAAATTGCTGCTGGCTATGATTCATTCACAGCTGGCCAACAGAGAGAAAGTCAGGCAGTTGCTTGTTAGTTCCACGCAGACCGATACCATTGATGAAAAGGTATTGTCGCCCCAAGACAAGCATTTCATGGACGAGCTCTATAAGATTATGGAAGCAGAATTGGCCAATTCGGAACTTGATGTGAGGCACTTGACGGAACGATTACACGTGTCGCGCACCAAATTATATTATAAGATGAAAGGGTTGACGGGCACAAATCCAAGCGTATTCTTCAAGACTTACAAGTTGAATCGGGCTGCAGAACTCATTCGAGAAGGCCGATATACGATGGGAGAGATAGCTTATTTGACGGGGTTTAATACGCCGAGTCATTTTTTTCAACAAGCTTCAAAAAGCAGTTCGGAGTGTCGCCAAGCGAGTATAAATAAACTATTTAGCAACTCTGTTTTGCCCAAACAGGGCTGTTGCTTCCGCCTTTTTCATAGTGCTAAAGTAATAAAAATATAGGGGAGAGGGCATTGATTTCACAGATTTTTAATAAATTCGTGGAAAGATGGGAGAAAGACCATAGGTGTCATTCCCCGCGTAGTTGAAAAAGGGCGGACGCGTCAGTAATTCGGTTGATGTGAACATCGCATGTGACAACCTGAGCGACCGCAAAGACCTGAGCCCAGAGCGACTTGCTGATTACATTACCAGGTGGCATCGGTACACTTCGGGAAACGACTTTCGCCAAGCGCGGAAACACCAAACCTTTTTGCGGAATGATTTGCGGGAGCCCCGCAAGCACCAAAAACCTTTTAAAAGTGATTTGCGGGAGGCCCGCAAGCGTCAAAACCTTTTAAAGTGATTTGCGGGAAGCCCGCAAGCATCAAATCCTTTAAAAGTGATTTGCGGGAGCCCCTGCAAGCACCAAAAACTTTTAAAAAGTGATTTGCGGGAGGCCCGCAAGCTCCAAATCCTTTAAAAATGATTTGCGGGAGGCCCGCAAGCACCAAATCCTTTAAAAAGTGATTTGCGGGAGCCCCGCAAGCATCAAAACCTTTTAAAAAGTGGTTTGCGGGAGGCCCGCAAGCACCAAATCCTTTAGAAAGTTATTTGTGGGAGGCCATATAGGTGTGCAAGAAACGATTGAAACTGCAATAGAAATACCCTCGTGGATATTCTTACACCAAAAAGATAAACTCAAAAAAATAAAAATTAAATAGGACCACTTTAAATGGTTCTATAAGGCCACTTTGCATAATTACAATAGGGCCATCTTAAATGAGGCAAGAGGGACCACTTTAGGTGAGTATTTCCAACAAAGACAATAGACAAAAGATTTTTTTCATGGCTTTTTGGGTGTGGAAGATGAAACCTTTCAAGTTTTGTGGAGAACATCGTGCGCCTTCATTTGGAGGAATATGGTGAGGACATAGAGAAATGGAGGAAACTTTGAACCCACAGGAAAAAGGTCGAGGGTTTTTCCTGAAAAAGGGACGATCTCTCCACTCAAAAACCCTCGACCCTTTTTCAGAGAACGGAGCAACGGACATTTGCTGAACATACTGATTGACGGGAGTATACCGAACGTAATAAGTCAAAGAATGCATGGCATTCACTTTTCGGCTGCAAAACGCCTTGTGCGTAAACGTTTCGTTAGCTGATATTGCAAGACGTCAGTTTATACCCACAAACTTCCCTTGCTCCCCTCGTCAGACTATCGGGGAGATTAGACCGTAATCACTCCGTTCTCATCGGTCAGTATTCAGGACTTAAGAGGTAACAAATCATCTACAATGATTAACTTTCAAAGAAGCTTATATGAACAGATATAATAAAAAGACTGCCCGATGGCAGCAACAGAATAAGGAGGAGCAAAAGATGAATAAGACAGAGTTCATCAAGGTAAGATGCACCTTAGGGGAAAAGCAGCGTGTCAAATCTAAGGCGGAAAGCGCGGGGTGTAAGTTCTTCTTTCCTTATTTGCAAAATAGGCATTTAAGCGATTCTACGACCCCCATTTTTCGTGTGAACGATGAAACATATAAGGTCTTGAATATGACGAGAAATGATAGGAAAAATGTAAGGCGATAGCGCACGGCTCTGGACTATATTTTCAGAGAGGGCCAGCTCGGCTATCGGCTTGCCTTCCATAATCTTTGCAGCAGAGATCCAAAGGCTATCTACGAAGAAATGAAGATGGTCAGCGACTATAACAGCCGTTGCAGGAACAAGTTCCTGCGTATTGAAATCGGCATCGCACCGCAGGACGAGAAAAAGACTGACTGTATCCGAGCTTATGGGAATAGCCCATCTGTTTGCCAAGCGAATGGGACTTGACAATCACCAATGGGTAGCAGTAACGCACAAAGATACCGACAACAGGCATATCCACATCATTGCCAACCGCATCAGCCTTTACGGAGAGGTCTATGATACTACTTTTTGTGAGCAATAGGGCAGCAAAAGTGGCGAAAGAAATCAGCAGGGAGTTCGGCTACTGTTCCCTGAAGAAGAACTTTGAACCAACTAATAATGAAGAACTAAAGAAGCTACATCACACAACACAAGAACCAACCGAAAGGCAAGAACAGCATGCTGCAGGCTATCAACTTGTTTCTCCAAGCTGTTCCTCAATTTCACGAGACAATGACACTCCACGAGTGCAGAATCCCATTGGTGCGGTGGCAGACACCATCGTCAGCGCAGCCGATGAAGTTGTGGAAGGGTTACGCGATTTGATTACACCAACTGTGCAGGGCTATGACTATGCAGAAACAGCTTGGCAGCGTTAACTCAGAAACCAAGCAAAACAGAAAGAAGAAGCGAGGACGAGGATTATAATCCCATTACAGCGACAAAAATCAGCATTACAAAAATGCAGAAAGAAGAATATTCATCAAGAACGCTTGTTATTCGCCAGCAAAGTGTTATCTTTGCAGACAGAATAACAAGCGTTCTTTATTAGGCAGAAAAACAGCGAAGCCAAGTAGCTCACTCGTTTCCAAATCGTTACCTATTTAGTTTTTACCAATAAGGTAACTTATTTATTTTCAATAAGTTGTGTTTTTAGATACTATCTTATCGTGTGAAATGAATCTAATTACACGACCATTTAGGTCAAATCATTTTGCCTTTCAATATCATCCGTATTGATATCTCCAATTACCAACAAAACAACTAATTTTATTTCTAAGGGTAACTACTCCCCTCTCTTCGGAGAGGGGCTGGGGAGTGAGGCTGAAAGGAGCTGAAAGCTGAGGCTTCTTCTCCCCCATTTCATCGAAACATTATAGTCTCCGATGATTATCTCCTTGCCTTTAATGGTACGCTGTTTCGTTCTGATTCTTCAACCATCTATAATATTCACATGCAGCAAGTAGAAAGGCACCAACACCAAAGTTGGCTTCAGAGTCCGCATTAACCATTTGTCCAGGAATGGCCTTTTCACCGATAGGCTGAACATATCCCACATGACCATCGGGCTGAAGTGCCTTTGTGCTGAGGTAGTTCCAAGCGCGTTGAATAGTCTTTTTATACGATTTCATCGGCAAAACTCCATTATTTACGCCCCAAAGTAGACCATAAGTAAAGAAAGCAGTGCCACTCGTTTCGGGACCAGGTGCCTGCTTTGGATCCATCATCGAACGTGTCCAATAGCCCTTCATGTTGCTGGAGTTTCGAAACCGCTTGAGCCAAACGGCGATACTTTTCCGACGAAAAAGGCGTAGTGACGGTAGTCTTTTGGCATATCCTGTAGCACCTTTGCGAGGCCTGCCAAGACCCATCCGTCACCGCGAGCCCAAAAGTCTTTGCGCCCGCGTAGCGTCTTATGTTTGGGGTAAACATACTTTGCATCGCGGAAATATAGGCCTGTTTCAGGGTCTAACATAATGCTATCGGCATAGCCAATGCAGTCATAAAGCTTATCGAGATATTTCGTTTCACCCGTTAATCGATACATCTTTGTCATCACAGGCATAACCATATAGAGTGCATCGGCCCACCACCAATAGTCGTTTTCCTTTGAGTTTGCCATGTAATTCATCACTTCTTTAGCGCGTGAAATCATGTGTTCTGATGGTGCAATATGATAGAGATCAATGTATGTTTGGAAACAAATCTGCCAGTCACCAAATAGTACATGGTACTGATCTTCGCCGTAAAGTTTGTACTTCCAAAGCCTTGGATCTTTCTCTGTTGCACCCTCCCAATGATTAAAAATTGGCCCATTTCATCGAATAATCGATATAATCTTGTTGTGGAATTAGCTTCACAACTTCCATATTTCCGGTATGATATGCAGCATCATCCCAAAAGGCTCGCGTCTCAGGTTTATGTCGTTTCTGCCAGTTGTTATTTACGCGTTGGATGATTTCAAGAACGTTCTCTGCTGTCATTTGCTTGGCTTTCAGGGGTACAAACCGCCAGCAAAATGGCAAATAAAAATAATAGATTTTTTTCATGTTTTATCGTATCGTTAGGATTAGTGGATGTTTGAGATTATCGAGCGATTCTTGGCATTCGAGTGTCCAATGTGCAAACGTCGGCATGTCATAAGCACTCCAAGCAGAACCAAAATAATAGGTAAAGGGCTCACCATGATAGTTCTTTTTTAAGCCAAGAGCATGGTTAATGGTTTCAAATTTACCGGTTTCATCGACACCATTAGGGTATAACAAGCCCACAAAGATTGTTGAACCCCAAGCCTTTTGATTGTCAGTTGGGTCGGCATAGGCAATGAAATCTTTGTCTATTTTGAGTTTATTCTCCCACGAAGTACAAGACCTGTGGCTAAAGTTTCAGGTGTATTGAGCTGGTCATACCATACCGTCATGCGATTGAAATGTGTTGCTTTATCAAGGGAAATCAAGCGATGTTCAATCACACCATCGGCATTTGGCGCAAAGTTTAACAGCAAAGTAAATCGTAAAGGCCCGTTATCCAAATATCTTAAAAATCATGGTAACAATAAGGAAAAAAATAAGTTTATTGTGTCTCATGATTGCAGGCGTTCCACAGCCTAAAGTGGGTCCAACGCCATAAGCATCCATGCCTGTTCCGTGGTCAAGATGAAAGGAAGTGTGCCGATCAATGACTGCCGCTTCATCGCGTTTTCCAGCTTTTTTTGGAGTGAGTCTTCTTTTAGATTGCCTTCATAATCGTCTGTATAGCGGTGCTGAAGTACAAGATCTGGTGTATTCTTTGTCCATACATCAATCCCAAAAGAGCGTTCACCCGTTTTCTGAAGTGCCGGTCCATAGACACGGAATCCACATCGATCATTCTCCCAAGCGATGTCATCTTTTCTGATTTTATATTGCTTTCCATAAACCCAAGTGCGTGTAGTTTGCAGGCTGTTTTGATTCTATCACATAGGGTCATTTGCCCAGAAGGAGGAATATTTACCTCAAAGATTAACTTACCATCATACGTGAGTTGACAAGGTTGTTCAAGTCCGGCTGCATTGAGAACCCGTAGAGGGTGACGTCGCTTTGACATTCATTTTAGCGCTGATAGTGTCGACAGATAAGTCCACCAATTGATGCCGTTCATGAGCCAAGGGGTTGGTAATTGTGACATAAATATCCTTTGCTTGAGCTGTGCATAGACTGAAAAGCAAGAATAATAAAGATGTTATTTTTTTATCGATTTCATCGGATTTTTTTATCTATGTTTTACCACTTATCACGCGTTTGAATATTATCACCCCAACGATGATCTTTTGGGAAAGGCTTTCCCATTCCAAGCCTTTCACTTGTGTCCAAGGCTGTGGAGCGTCTGTCCAGAATGGATGATTAGCCGGGAGACCTAAAGGCATAAAGGAGAGCGAAGTCATGTAGAGTGAGCCATTGTTTGTATACCAATCGGCTGTCTCGGGTTGCGAACCACAGAATCCTATCGTAAGAAATCCTTTCTGATTATAGTTATTTTGATGGTCAAACATGCGGTGCATCACCTGTGTTAAGGCCGCTCTGACCTGACCATTGGAGAGTTCTTTCGGCATCTTTTGATACCAAGCCAAGAGTGCTAAGGGTTGCATGGCGGCAAGACGATAGGGAGTTGAGCGTCCAATTACAGGGAAAGTACCTTCTGGAGAGATAAACCTTTCTAAGATAATGGCATACTTCTGAGCTCGCTTTAAGGCACGATCGAAGTACTTGTTATAGTCTATTCTGGTATTTACTTTGGCATCAATCATAGCCTGAAGTGTCTCAAGATACATCGCATGAAACACGTAACTACTATAGTAATCAAAGGCAAAGACGGGGCCATCTGCATACCAACCATCTCCAACATACCATTCTTCTACCTTGCGACATGCCATATTTACGCGGAAGTTATCACATCCTCCACCCGCCTTTGCAAGGAAGCTTTCTATGGTAGAAGCAAAGAGAAGCCAGTTCGTATAGGGTGGATCTATGCGACGAAGTCTTTGAAATTCCTGAAAGTATCGACGTTTAGTTAGACTGTCAAGTGGCTGCCATAGTGTGTCATAGGCACGCAGAAAACTCTCTGCAATGTATGCCGCGTCAACGAGATTCTGGTCAGAAACGCCCCAACATAGATAGTCGGGAGAAGATGGATCAACGGCATTTCGGTAGCTTGCTAAAGCCCAATCACGAAGCTGTTTGCGTTGTTTGGCCTCGTCAGAACCATCATCTGGCAGTGCTAACCAGGGTGCAATTCCGGCCATAAGTCGCCCAAAAGTCTCCATGAAGACTACCTTTCGGTTTCGATTATCGAAGCTGGGACTGAACTCAGTCAGCATGTTTTGTTGCAACTTTCCATAGGCCATATTCTCTAAAACGGGTCGAGCCATCTTGTAAGCTTGGCCTACCCAGTAGTCGCGGTCACATGATTTTGGATTCTTTGCAAAGCCTTCTATGCATACGAAAAGCATGAGAAGAACGATTAATCTCTGTTTCATTTCAAGGTATATTTAATGTTATTTGTCAGTTGTTTTGAATCGATTGTCATCACAATACGATAGAGATTGTCTCCCCAAACCTTGTGTAAAAGGGAGTCCATCTTACTGCTAATGTCTTCTATTTTGACGGTAACTTGTTGATGAGGATAAAGGAGTTGATTGTTTCTCCAAGCTGCAAAACACCACGTCGAAGCACGACAGGTTGCACTGGCGTTAAAAAGCATAATGCGTTGTGGTTGCATCCATTTGTCAAGCTGATAATGCTCATTTATCTCGATGAAATCGCCTCTTTTTAAATACAAACTGCGTTCCCACGACTTCACTTTTGCCTCTTTTGGATAGGCTGAAGCAATATCCATTGCAAGCGAAAATGGCTCATATTGCACCTTAGTTGCATGGTAATTAGCACCCTCATGTTGGTCAAAACCATTTATTTGTGGTAGGTTATGATAGGCTGATTGCATTGTCCATATCTCGTAACGCTTAGCAGAAAAGGTGGCTGAAGTGTATTCGCCCACGCCGGGATCAATAAGTAATGGTCTTGCATTGGCATAGACAATAAACGATCCAATGTCGTTATGATTATGGCTCTCTCCATTTGTTCCACCCTTCATTGCGACATAAAACGTCTTATGATTCTTAAGCTTTCGCCGCGCCGTCATTATCTGAAGATTAGGTAACCAGACGCTTTCGAGCTTAGGTTCACACGGTTTTTCACTTTGCAGTTGATGCAGTTTTGTGAGCAGAAATAACTCACGTCCGAGTGTAGGAAAGTTGCCACTACCTGCAAAAAGCTTTGCCGGCTGTCGGAAAAAAGCCTTGTTGTTGCGCTATCCATGCAGCGTAACGGCGCATAGTTATGTCGTCAGTCCACAAAGCAAAAGGATAGAGAACGTTGAGTTGAACGACTGCATGATTGTCGTGAGCATCGGCAAAGTTCACGCAGAAACCATTGCCTATATACATCTTATATATGTAGGATGCCATCGCCTTTACTTTCAAATTAGAGGCAAACTCCTTAGTCGTTAGTCCAAAACTTTCCATCAATTCGATGCAATCAAAGAGTGAACCTGCGGCACGATCCCAATAGAAAGTGCCTTCATCGCAACCTCCATCATTCGGATATCCATCTATAAACGTCTGCAAAGCTGCCTTAATTTGTCGGATGGCTTCACGTTTCTTTGTCTCGTCTTTCTCACTTATCAACACTGCAGTTAGCCAGTTAGAACAAATCCAAGGCGTCCAGTTCATGCGACTATGTTTCCACCAATAGTTTGTGTTTAGTGCGGGATTAAGCAGTCGTTTGCCGATTTCTTTATCAATCCTTTGCTGCATTTCGTCTCCTAATCTGTCTGCCAACATGTAACGAATCCACGCAACCAACCCTGCTGTTTCGGCATTAAAGAGGTCAACAGTCTGGTCACTTTCCTTTGGATGATCAGGCCCATAATGTGCCGGAATGCCCCACCATGGTTCACCAAGAAGGTTATTCAAGCCTGCAATTAAATCGGGAATAAAGCGCCCTTTGCCTTCAATAATCTCACCCATTGCTATTGCTGCAAGTTGTGTTCGCTTTTGAAAACAAAGTTGTTCATAGTGTGTTCGGTTTCCCTTATGCCTAAACTCACCGAAAACAGAGTCTGGAATTGAGGCCCAAGGTCTACCCAAATATTCATTGGCATAGGCGATATAGCTTTGTCGCATGACCTCAGGAACAGCATCTTTCCAATAGTTTGACGTGCCCGTTGGCAGCATTGTCTGCGCATGAATCATAGAACTCGACAGACAAACAATGGTTAGTAGTATCTTTTTTAGTGTTATCATGTTTGATGATTTGAAGTCGTTTAAGCATCAAAGGCTATGGTTTTAGCGTCCAACGCTCTATCCAATGGATAACAGGTTGTTGCTTTTCAAACGTTATTGGCAGCCAAATATATCGGCCATCACTCGGGTGATTAGGTCGCCAAACGTCTGCCATGAAGACATAACGGGGCTTCTTTCGTGTGCCCAATGAGATGACATAAGTTCCTTGTCCGCCAAAAGTGATGTTGGCTTTCGGCCCCCGGCATGGACTACTTACTTGTGTCCAAGGCCCTTCTATGCTATGCGCGAAGAACATACGCGCCTTATTTGGCGCCCAACCTGTACATCCGCTGGTGATCAACCAGTATGTATCTTCGTGCTTAAATAAGGCAGGTGCTTCGTTCTGTCCACCCGGATCAACGCGCCAATAGCGGCCCGTGTGATGAAGATAATCGTCAGTAAGTTCTGCAATTTGAATCGTAAGGTTGTCTTCCGAAGCATAGATGTGATAGGCCTTTTGATTGTCGTCTACGAACAAGGTCTGGTCTCTTGCCATCTGACCATGGGCTAAATCGCGGTCAACAAAAAGCCCTTTGCTGATGAGTTCGCGCCATTCGGGAGTCCACCAAGCCATTTTTAGGCCCGCGTTATAGGGTCGAACGATCAAGTGACTCGGGGAGATTCACAGGGCGAATGCCGGGACATGAACGCGAAGAATAGAGGAAAGTATAAGGTCCTTCGGGCCGTTTGCTCACAGCAACTCCATAGCGTGCTGCCGCATAGCCATGCCCTTTGCGTTCCAAATGAAACCACATGACGAATTGTTTTGACTTGGCATTATAGATCACTTTTGGTCGTTCGATGATGCAACCACGCTCAATGTCACTACCTTTTTCGTCAGATACGGCCAACGCCACACCGCAATAAGTCCATGAGTTGAGGTCTTTCGAGCGATAACAAGTAACCCCCACCCTCGCAGAATTAGTCGAATCGGCCTTATGTTCACCGAACCAATAGTATGTTTTCTGATATTTCATGACACCACCACCATGTGCATTGATGTGAATACCACGGTTGTCGGGCCATAATTTTCCTGGAAAGATATCGGCTTTTGCTCGTAAACATCCAATGATAGAGAGCAGAAGAGTTAATGATATGAGATAGGTTTTCGACATATAGGTTTGTTTTGGTAGATGCTTTTATGGGGGCTTAGACGATGATGCGTGAGGAACGACGAAATCGCTTAATGGATATGGTGCGAGGTCTTAGGTTTACTGGCAAAATGATTTCAGGCATATTAGTCGATGATTTGAGTCTCTTTACCTCATGTTTCCTATGGTTTTTACCGTGTCATTCCATTCAGTTTAAAAAGTCGTGTGTAGCAAACAAGCTGCCACCCTTTAGTGAAAGGGGGCAGCAAGTGCTTTTATCTTCCTAACCATACTTCAGGATTTAACTTTGCGGTTTCCTTGCGAAGTTGGAATTGAAGGATATTATCTGAGCCAACAACACCAAGTGTTTGTCGAGTACTTACCTTCTGTCCGCGACTCACACTGACTGAACGCAGATTGCAATATACCGAGATGAAGGCGCCATGTCGTACCATAACGACCATACTTCCGGCATAACCGAAGACGGCACTAACCTCTCCATCATAGATGGAACGAGCCACACAACCCGGATTTCCCTTTATGTTTATACCCTTATTGTCAAGGGTCACGCCGTTCAGTCCCGTCACATTATATTGTCCGAAGTGGCTAACAACCTTATAGCTTCCAGAGATTGGCATTGGCAACCGACCGCGGTTAGCCTCGAAAACCACCGCTAATCATGCGGTCAACGGTAGATAAGTGTTCGGCGTCATCAGCCTGTTTCTTGACCTCCGCGAGTTCCTTCTTTTGTCGATCAGCCTCAACCTTTGCCTTTCTTTCAGCTGCTTGGCGCTGTGCTTCCGCCTCTCTTGCAGCCTGTTCTGCACGTTCTTTCTTCTCCGTTGCAGCCCTTGCAGCAGCTTCTGCGGCAGCTTTCTTCTTGGCTTCATCGGCAGCTTGCTGTGCCTGTCGAGCCGCTTCAGCCGCTCTTGCAGCCGCTTCGGCTTCAGCTTTCAAGCGTGCTTCCCGCTCTTTTGCTTCCGCAATGCGTCGTGCATTCTCTCTTGCTGCGGCCTCGGCAGCAGCTTTTTTCTTGGCCAACTCAGCTGCTCGGCGTTGTGCGGCGGCTTTTAGCGGCGGCCTGACGCTTAGCTTCTTCTGCGGCACGTGCACGTGCTTTCGCCACCTCTTGTGCCACTAACCGGTCGATCTGTGCATTGAGAGCAGCATCCTTTTGGCGTTGTTCGGTGATGATTTTTCTGTATCGTTTTCTGTTGATTTTGCAATGAAGCAACCACCTTTTTTTCTGTTCATCCTGCTGGCCTTCAAGTGCTTCTTTCTCTTTCTTTCCTTTGTAAAGAAGATTACTTTTCTGTCCCTTTCACCTGCTGAAGTTGCTTGTGTTTGCCATCCACTTGAGCCTGTTTCAGTTGCACCATCTGTCCTTGTGCCTTCTGAAAGTCGGCATATTCGCGCACAAAACGCAAGCGGCGGTACATCTGAGTGAAGGTTTTCGCCGAGAAGATAAACATCAACTTGTCTTGAACTGTCCTGTTATGAGCGAGATAACGCATAGACTTTTATATACTTAGTCCTGCGATCTTGCAGTTGCTGTTCAAGCGTTTGGAGTTGTGCTTTGAGGATATTGATGTTCCCATTGATATGGTTTATGTCGCTTTCTATACCGTTAATGTTCTTCTGTCGCTCATCAATCTGCGAGTTAAGTGTAAGCAAAGTGTTAAGCCTTTCTTTCACATCAGCTTGATTTTTGCGTAAAGCTTGCTCTTGTTCCTTTATCTTTTTCTGGATGAGAGAGCGTTGTCCTTGCAGTCCTCGGATAGAGGCGTTGGTATAAACAACAGCGTTTTTAGTGGTCTTTGCTTTTGTTTTTGCCGTTTTTTTTGAAGGTTTTGCTTTCTGTTCCTGCGTGGGACGTTGCTTAACGGCAGTCTTTTTCTGTGCCGACACATTACATGTCAGCAGACCAATCAATAGGATGAATACAATCTTTTTCATTTAAAACGTCATAATTTTGCCCAAGATATCGTTGGTTTCTATCTTTTTATATTTGCTCGATACGGTCGAGTTGGCATCCCAGTTGTCTTTCGTTGTCACCTCGTCCATGTCGAGTGTCACGCGAACAGTCTTCTTTTGACGCGTTGCAGTGGTAGTAAACGTGAAACTTTGTTTGGCAGGAAACCGCTTAACGCCTACGTTCATAAAGTTTGAATAGTCCCAAATGAGCGTAGAATTACCATGTTGTTGGCTTCTATATGCAACCTTTGTTTGGTCTATAATGCCACTCTGCTTATTGGCATTCCACACAAAATCCATGTTGCCTTGATGCAGTGTGATAGGCGTTGTGGTGCCGGTGGTCTGCAAATTGGTTTCAAATTGGTGCAAGGAAACCTCGCTTAGACGGTCTGTTCCCGGTAGAAACAGCTGATTCCAAAATAGCGCTTGCAGACTATAGAAGTTCAATCCGTTGTTCTTTAAGAAGTCTAATTGGTTATAATCTGCCTTGACATATTCCTTATGTAGCCTGTCAATGACAAGTACATAGTTAGGAGTGAACTCCAATCTACCTACTTCTGTGCCCAACAAAGGAATGAAAAGTTGAATCCGAATAACCTCATTCTTGCGCATACGAAGTGCTCCCGTCGCTGTGATATTCTTGTCTCCAATCACCAAATTAAACTTCATGTCACCCACAATATTCTTTGCATACACGGAGTTATCAGCCACTTTCTGTAAGAAAGCAAGCTTTTGCATTTCCGTGTTTGTGCCTGTTCTTGACGTCGTTACAGTCGTTGTGGTTGTTGCATTCGTTGTTTTTCACGAGATTTTTTTCTTGGCTCCACATGCCGCAAGTAACATTGGTAAAGCCAATAAAAACAAGTCTATTGTATTTGAATTTTGTTTTCATCTGTTATTTGATATATTTCTTTTAAAACGAATCTTTTTCTCAAGGATTGCCGTGTTTCCACTTCCAATTTTTGAGTGCTTTATGCCAGTAATCAAGTGCTGTTTTTATGTCACCTAACTTCGCATATACATCGCCTGCATGTTCCCAAATGACTGAATTCTGGATGGAATCTGTATCGTTTTTGATAGCTAAATCGATATAAATCTGGGCCTCAGTATAGCGCTTTTGCAGGAACAATATCCATGCATACGTGTCGAGATATGTGGCATTTTTCGGCTCAGCTTGTACCGTTTTATAACTCATTTGCTCGGCTTTTTGCAGGTCATCTCCATTGATACTAAGGTAATAAGCATAGTTGTTCATGCAGTAAATATTATCACTTTTGTACACCAAACAACTGTCATAAGCTGCATAAGCCTCCTTAAACTTATTCTCTTTCTGTAGATAATCGCCCATGATTGCATAGAGTTCTGCCACCATATTCCTATTGGATTGGTCGGTCACATGCCTCATTCCTTTGCGTATAGTCGCGACAACTTGCTTCGTGTTTTCAAGCTGAATATAAGCTAAACTCATGAAATAATAGTAGCTCATTTCATTCGGATCATAAAGCCAATCCCATGTTACTTAGTTGGATAACTCGCGTGTAATCTTTCGATGACCACACGTCTTGTAACAACTGAATTCGAGCCCCTTTGTTGTCTGGATCAATGCTTAAGAGTTCGACAAGTGCACTATCTACTTGTGCCGTTGGCATCTTTTTTAAAGACATATAGGCTGCTTTCAGTTCGGCAATCGCTGCATCTTTGGGGCTAACCTTCAGCACTTCATCAAACATTTCTCAGCACTTTCAGACTGTCACCTCCCGTTTGTTCATTCGACTGAATGAATTGTCTTATCATGCTTTGCTTTGTCTTTGAGTCACTCTTATCACTCAAAAGGATGCGGTTCATGATAGTCTTTGCCTGCAAACTATCATTTACTGACACGTAATAATCATACATTGCAGCGAGTGCCATGGCGTTATTTGGCTCCTCTTTCAATACCCCTTGGTATAGTGAAAAGGCTTCTTTCTTGCGGTCATTCTGCATGAGCCAGTTGCCTGTCATGACTCGAAAGTTCGGGTCGTTAGGGTAAGTTTCGCACAAGTTTTGTAGCGCTTTATAAGCTTGTTTCTTGTCACCTTTGAGCTCATATACACGCACTTTAGACAATGTTATGCCTTCACTATTACCCTCGTTTTGCTCTAATCGTTCAATCGTACGCAGCATATTATCGTAGTCTTTCTGCTGATTGTAGAGCTGAAGTAGCACTTGAAGCACATCCGAACGGTCGCCATGACGCTTCACTAACGCTTCATATACATCAATAGCCTTAGCATATTGCTGTGCATTAATATAGTTTTCAGCCAATTGTTCCTGATAGTCTTCATTGTCAGGAGATAGCGCATGAGCCTTAATCAAATAGGAAAGGGCCAACGAATCGTTTTTCTTTTCCGACTCAAATGATGCCAAATAATAATAAGCTTCAGCGGCATCAGGATTGAGTTTGATGCATTTTTGCAATAAACTATAGGCAGAATCATTCTTGCCGGCAGCCTCTGCAAGTATCGCATCCAAGAACATTGTGTTGTAACGCACGCTGTCTTCATAGCTCAATGAAGTCGTTTTATCCGATTGAATCGGCTTAATTGCTTGCTTTTCGCGGTTGGCAAACGACGGGATTACTGCTGTTGCAGCCACCAAAACGATAGCTGTTACGACTATAAAATTTATTGAATGACGATTTCAAAGCAATGTAGTTTTATTTTTATTTCACTCCAGTATGACCGTAACCTCCTGCTCCTCGCTCGGTCTCATCTAATATATCTACTGGCTCAAATGTGCCTTGTTCATGGCGCGCTATAACCATTTGAGCAATACGTTCGCCATCGTTGATGACAAAATCTGTATCAGAGAAGTTCACAAGTAGCACCATAAGTTCTCCACGATAGTCTGCATCAATGGTACCAGGAGTATTGAGTACGGTGATACCATGCTTCAAAGCGAGTCCACTTCTCGGTCGAATCTGCGCCTCAAATCCTGCTGGTAGGGCGATATACAAGCCTGTAGGAACGAGCTGACGCGCCATAGGTTTGAGCGTAATGGGACTGTCGATGTTGGCTCTAAGGTCCATGCCTGCACTCTGAGGTGTGGCATATTCGGGCAAAGGTTGATGTCCTTTGTTTACTACTTTTATTTTCATTATTATTCCTTATAAGCCACAAAAATACGCAATTCTATGCAGATAATGTTATTTTTCGGCTTAAAAAGAAAGAAAATCCATGTTTTTACATTATATTTGTCGCATGAACTGGCTACAACTTATCAGTAATAAGAGGCTCGGACAAGAGCACCGTCATGCCGAAAGACATGACGATCGATCAGAATTTAAGCGTGATTATGATCGGTTAATCTATTCAGCTCCCTTCAGAAGATTACAGAATAAGACGCAGGTTTTCCCTCTTCCGGGCAGCATCTTTGTACATAATCGGCTCACACATAGCTTGGAAGTGTCGAGTCTCGGGCAGTCTTTGGGAAATGATGTATGCAAGCGTTTGAAGCTGAAACATCCTGAATTGCAAAACACTTTGTTTGAAGAGATTGGCACAATCGTTAGTGCTGCCTGCCTCGCTCACGACATGGGGAACCCTCCTTTCGGTCATTCGGGCGAGAAAGCCATACAGACTTTCTTCACAGAAGGAGACGGAAAGCAACTTAAAACCATAGTTTCCTCGCAGTTTTGGAACGACATTTCACACTTTGAAGGCAATGCAAACGCGTTTCGATTACTAACACATCGTTTCTTTGGAAGACGTCAAGGAGGTTTCGTTATGACTTATTCCATGTTGGCAAGTATCGTGAAATATCCCTTTTCAAGCACTCTTGCGGGGGCACATGGAAAGTTTGGTTTCTTCGAAAGTGAAGCCAAAGATTATTGCAAAATCGCCGATGAATTGGGCTTAATTCGCTTATCTGAGCCCGGAGAACCATTGAAATTTGCTCGTCATCCGTTAGTTTATCTCGTTGAAGCTGCCGATGATATCTGCTACGAAATCATGGATATAGAAGACGCCCACAAGCTAAAGATCTTATCGTTTGAGGAAACTGCCAACCTGTTATTGGGCTTCTTTGATGACGAAATGCGTGGAGAGATAACGAAACGCATACGGGAAGAGGAACTAACGGATGCCAATGAACAGGTTGTTTACATGCGTGCAAGCGTCATCGGTAAACTTGAAAATGAATGCGTTAAGACCTTTTGTTGAACACGAAGATGAAATCCTTCATGGCACGTTTAAAGGCAGTTTGATTGATAATATCGCACCACTTCAGCGCGAAGCCTATCATCGTTGTACGCAAATTTCATATCAAAAAATCTATCATAGTAAGCCTGTTCTCGACATAGAACTATCGGGTTATAAGATTATGGAGACGCTAATGCGCGTGTTTGTTGAGGCGGCTGTCAACCCCAAACGATTCTACTCTCAACAACTTATCCGTCGTGTCAGCAGCCAATATGATATCCATAGCGACAATCTTGAAACGAGAATCATGGCTGTTATCGACTTTATCAGTGGCATGACTGACGTATATGCGCTCGATATCTACCAGAAAATTCAATGGCGTTGCGCTCCCCATCGTGTAGTGGATAGACGCTGATAGCGGGGTGGTTAAATAGAGATAAAGCCCTCACTCCCTCAGCCCCTCCCTCCGAAGAGGGAGGGGTAGATTACCTTAGAAATAGAAGTGGTTGTTTTGTTGGTAATTGGAGTGATCAATACGGATGATATTAAAAAGGCAAAAATGATTTGAGGCAAATGGGCGTGTAATTTGACTCATTTCACACGATGAAAATGGTGCAAATTACTCGATGAAATGGCGCATTTTGTTTTGATCAGGTGACGCAAATAACAAAAAATGAAGAAATAAAGCGAAGAAAAAGAAAATGGCGGGCAAAAAGGAACGATGAAATCGGCCTTTTTTAACTGACAAGAGCCATCTTTTTAAATGCAAGAACTATCTCTTTTACATGCAAGGCTATCCCTTTTAAACTGACAAGAACTATCCCTTCAACCTGCAAGAGCTATCCCTTCAACAGACAAATCTCATCATTTCATCGATTTACAGATAGCAATAGCGAACGCCTATCGACACTCTTCAAGTTGCCCTGTGACCGAATTGATAATGAAACCACGCACAATCACATCGGTGGGAACAAGTGGATGGCGGCGTATAGTGTCAACCGTTTGCCGTACAGAAGAGGCGGTATCATGGAATCCTTCAAGCCATTTGTTTAGGTCAATCCCGCAATGTTGGATGGTATCAAGCGTCTTTTCATCGATTCCTCTCGCAAGAATGTGTTCACGAAAGGCCTCAAAACTCATGTGACATGCACCGCATTCAGTGTGTGCAATGACCATAATCTCGCGCACATCCAATTCATAAATGGCCACCAACAGACTGCGCATGGCCGAATCAAAGGGAGAGATGACAAGTCCACCTGCATTCTTTATCAGCTTCGCATCACCATTTTTAAGTCCTAAAGCAGCAGGAAGGAGTTCGGTAAGTCGCGTATCCATGCACGACAACACAGCCAAATGTTTGTCTGGATACTTTGAAGTAATAAACTGCTCATAGCCTTTTTGCTCAACAAACGTTGCGTTGTAGTTTAGAATTTCATCAATCATCATCTTGCATTTTGGGTATAACAATGTTGCAAAGATAAGGATTAAATTCTGAAATCAAAACTTTCTTTCGTTCTCAAATAAGCGTTTTTCTTGTTATGAATTCATATTGTTTGTGACATTTTATTTTTGCATTTTGTATAGAAAACGCTATTTTTTTGTAACCGATAACATGAAATTAATCTCAAAAAGAAATAGACAATGAAAAAGATCCAAGCAGCCCTCAAACACACGCTATTAACAGCTGGTTTGGCCTCTACCATGACCCTTTCAGCCTCAGCACAACAGGCGAATGAAGACGCAAGGCCCAATCCTCTGTTGATTTATAGCGACTTAACTTTCAAAGCACCAAAGTTTGATTGGATTGAAGAAACCGACTATCAGCCAGCACTTTTTAGAAGCCATCAGTATGCAACGCTATGCAATCAACAAGATTGTTAACAACAAAGCGAAGCCCACTTTCCTGAATACCATTGTGGCTTTTTGAAGAAAGTGGTAAGATGCTTGACCACGTTTCAAGTGTGTTTTATTGCTTAACGAGCGCTGATAAGACGCCTATTATAGCACAAACCGAAAAGGAAATGACGCCCGTTCTTACCGATTGGGAAAACAAGATTACGTTTAACACAAAGCTGTTCAACCGCATCAAGTACGTCTACGACCACGAACGAAGCAAACTTAAAGGTGAGAACTTGAAACTGTTAGACGAAACTTATAAACATTTTGTACGTTCTGGCGCCCTGCTTTCACCCGAAAAGAAGGCAAGAATGGAGCAAATCAACAAACGTATTGCCGAACTTCAACAGCAATGGGGCACGACTTTGACCGATGCAACCAATCATGCGGTGGTATGGGTGAACAGCAAAGACGAGCTGAAAGGACTCAGCGAGGCAGACATTGCGCAATGTAAGAAAGACGCAGAAAGCCGTGGTGGCAAGGCACCTTATTGCATTGTGATTGTCAATACCACTCAACAGGCCATACTAACAAACTTGGAGAACCGCGACTTACGCCGCAAAGTGTTTGAAGCTTCAGTGCATCGTGCCGATGGAATAGGTGAGTTTAACACCTATCCCCTTGTAGTTGAGATTGCAAAACTACGCGCAGAGAAGGCTAAACTCATGGGATATAACAACTATGCAGCCTATTCTTTGGAGAACACTATGGCCAAAACGCCAGAGAATGTCTATGCTTTCTTGAAACAACTGATTGCATCTTATAAGCCAAAAGCCGACGAAGAGACGCGTGAAATTCAGGAGTTTGCACGTGAAACCGAAGGTAAAGACTTCACGCTTCAACCCTATGACCGCTTCTATTACTCGGCAAAGATGAAGAAAGCGAAGTATAACTTCTCCGAAGACGACGTCAAACCTTACTTCAATATCGATAGCGTTCTCGTCAATGGAGTGTTCTATGCCGCGCACAGAGCCTATGGATTGTCGTTCAAAGAGCGTAAAGACATCCCCACATATCATAAGGACATGCGCGTGTTTGAAGTCATAGACAAAGACGGAAAGCCTTTAGCCTTGTGGTATTGTGATTACTTCCGTCGCCCCACTAAACGTGGAGGAGCATGGATGAGCAGCTTTGCTAAGCAGAGCAAATACCGCGAACAACAACCTATTATATATAATGTGTGCAACTATGCAAAGGCACCTGAGGGGCAACCTACACTCGTAACATGGGACGAAGTGACTACAATGTTCCATGAATTTGGCCATGCTTTGCACGGGATTCTATCCAATTGCGAGTATAATTCGCTAAGCGGCACGGCCGTAGCACGTGACTTTGTCGAGATGCCTTCACAGTTTAATGAAAGCTTTGCGAGTCTACCTGAAGTGTTTAATCACTTTGCTCGCCATACTAAAACAGGTGAACCGATGCCCGAAACCCTAAAAGAAAAGATGCTGAACTCTATCAATTTCCAACCTGCTTACGCACTCGGTGAGAACTTAGGAGCCACATGTATAGACATGGCTTGGGCCATGTTGCCAGAAAAAGACATTCCAACGGCCGATAAAGCTGACGCTTTCCAGCAGCAAGCGCTTAGGGAAGTAGGACTATTAGACACACAGATTCCGCCACGATATGCAACTTCTTACTTCAATCATGTATGGGGAGGAGGCTATGCAGCGGGTTATTATAGCTACTTATGGACTGAAGTTCTCGCTGACAATATAGCCACTTGCTTTTGCTAAACGCGGTGCACTTGACCCAAGAACAGGCCAAGATTTCCGTGACAAAGTACTCAGTCGAGGCAATACAAAGGACCTCATGCAGACGTTTACTGACTTTACTGGTCTTAAATCTCCCGACACTTCAGCCCTTCTAAAGGCAAGAGGAATGTAACAACGAGCATTAGTTGAACGATTAGTTAAGATTGATGATGCTGAAGATTCTTCTCAAATTATGGTGGATACAGAAGCGAAGAACGTTTGATTGGAAGCGTTTAGGCCTCTTTATCTACATGATGTTGTGTGTTCTTGTGGGCCTATGTGCAGGCTATTGGCAGGCAGGAGGTGAGCTTGACCAACTCACTTCGCGAGGCGAGATGGGGCTAATCATAGTCCCATTTGTCGTGATTTTGTCTCCTTTTGAGCTATGGATGAAGTTGCTCTTAAAGACAGATGCCGCAGGAATGGATGACTATTTGCGCTCCAAACCCATTCCAAAGGCCACATGGAATCACTTTCTGCTCGTGACGAATCTTGTTGATTATCTCAATTGGTTCATTCCCGTCATGGTGCTGATCATAGGCAAGACGCTCATGCCGATAGGCTATGCACTTCTTGCTTTCTGCCTATCTCTGACACAAAACTTTGCAGATGGCCTGATGATTACAGGCATCAGAAAGGCTCAAGGATGGGAATACAAGCTGCCATTATGGTTGATGCTGCTCTTCTACTATTGCATTTCAGCGCTCTTTATGATATTTTTCATGCACTGGTTAGGCGCCATCGGCAGCACCATTGCATGGTTTTTTATCACATTAGGCTTTGGAATTAGCGTCTATGCCTACCTTTGTTACGTCAAACATTACAACGAACAACGCAGTCAAACATCAAAGGTGGGCTCGCATCGGAGGCTCATCTCTCTTCAGTATGGAGTATATTTCACTGCTTCGTTCAAAGCGCTTGCTCAGGGGAGAACTACTACTTTTGGGCGTCATGTCACTGCAAGCATACATAAGAAGCATGGGAATAGACCCTGATAATGACTTAAATGGGGGTCGAAGGCATATATGTTTTTATGACTATTATGTTCTCTTCGCTCGTCTTAGGACAATGGGTTTTCGCCATAGAGGGAAACTTCTTTCACGGACTTATGACGAAACCCATCTCGGTTTTCGACATGCTTTGGCGGAAGTTCTGGTTCTTTATACTCTTAAATCTAACGGCAACTCTGCTGCTTGTTCCAGGCATATTCTTAGGTTATTGGTCACCACTGATGGTGTTATCTACTTTTATTTTATGTGCAGGAGCAAACCTTTTATACATGCCAACAAGTCTTTTTTCGAAGCGAATAGACCTTTTTAGCTCGGCATTCTTCAACAATCAAGGACACAGTATGGGTGTAAATGTCTATGCGTTTGTTTTCATCATTCCGATGATTATCTATATTTGTCTCATCGTTTTCATTGACAACATGCTCGTTGTTGATGCAATTCTCTCGGCCATCGGATTTGACAATGCTGGCTTTTTTTCGCGCCCATTCATTCAATGGGTAGCCCATCGTTTCATGGCTAAAAAATACAAACGAATGGAGGATTTCATGAAGTAAACAGCACAATCTGTCCTTTTCCAGGAGAGAAGAAGTGCCTTATGGTATTTCAAAAAGGAGGAGAACAGACTCCAAAGTCTATCCCTCATATTGAAGCGTTTGCATGAGTTGAGGTTATTATAAACTACAAAATATGAATTAAACAACATGGATATAGAAATCAAAGACCTAAAAAGGTGTATGGAACTCACACCGTTGTCGACATTCCTACACTCGACATACACAGCGGAGAGCTTGTAGGGTCTCGTTGGAAATAATGGGGCTGGCAAGACAACCCTCATGCGATTGATACTCGACTTGATTCAAGCCACCGAAGGATATGTTATGAGCAATGGCATGAAAGTAAACGAAAGTGAAGCTTGGAAGCAATATACGGGTTCGTTTATTGACGGCCGTTTCCTCATCGACTTCTACACTCCAGAGGAATATTTCACCTTTCATTGGCAATGTATATGGCTTGAGTAAGGACACGGTTGATGAGCGGTTGGCAGCTTATAACATTCTAATGCACGATGAAATCCTGGGTACTAAGAAGTATATTCGTGACTTTTCAGAAGGCAACCGACAAAAGATTGGCATCATAGGTGCAATGCTTATCCACCCGAAAGTACTTATTTTGGATGAGCCTTTCAATTATCTTGACCCGTCATCTCAAATCCATATTGCCAAGATGATACACACTTTCTGTCAAGAAACAGGGGCAACCGTCATCCTGTCAAGCCATAATCTAAACTTTGTTTCAGACATTTCGTCTCGTATTCTGCTGTTGGAAAAGGGTCAACTCATCAAGGATTTGAACAACAAAGAAGGTGAAGCGATGACCGAACTTGAGGCTTATTTCGGTGCCTAAAAAGCGATATTATTGCACAATGTGCTGCACATCGTTGCTCAAAAAGCGGCAGCAATTAATACAATTCCTTTAATACCTGCAAGGATTTCAGTTCAGGAAACTTTGGAATATGCAGTTGATAATAGGTTAAAACGATATCACAAAAGCGGTTTCTATCGGCACGTGACATCTTAAAAAGGTGCATATTGGCATAGTCCATGCGTGAAAATGTGGCAACAAGTGAGGCATCTTGCGAAGAAAGAAAATCGTGATGAGACGGCAATGTGCTTGTAAAACAACCATTACGCATATCAAAACAACACCCTTCTTCATAATCTTCGAGGTTGGGATAAAAGCCAAGAAAGCGCAATAAATGAACGATATATACGAGGTGAAAGTTAGAAAACCCTGTGTCACATCGGTCAAGCCATTCGATGCTTGAAACGATATAATTAAACAGATGAGTATTTCTCCTGCTCGCCATGTGTGGCATAAGAAGTCAGTTCGGCAAGGAAAAAAAGCAAATCGAAAGCTTAAGCGGCTCGAAAGGTATTGAGCCAAACGGATAAGCAATCCCTACGTTGTTGAACGTCTGAATGTTTGTCTTTTGCCGATAATCATATTCGATTTCAAGCACGGAAAAAGGCTGAAAATATTGCTTTTTAATCTTTGCTTTCGGTGAGTTTACAATGCGAACAGCAAACGATATGCGTCCCTGTTGCTCGGTAAATACATCAACCATCAGCTTGTTTTCACCGAATTTAAATGCATGAAGCACTATAGCCTTCGTTTTCATCAACATAGATGACAAAGTTACATGAAAAAGATGAAAAAACAACCCCATTTGAAAAATATTTCAAGAAAAGTTTGGTTGATTCGAAAATTAACGCTAACTTTGCACCCGCAAAATAGCCATATGGTCCCTTCGTCTATCGGTTAGGACGAGAGATTTTCATTCTCTAAAGAGCAGTTCGACTCTGCTAGGGACTACAAGTAAAATAAAATAGAAGGAAACAGAAGATGGCAAATCACAAATCATCAGTCAAAAGAATACGTCAGACAAAGACAAGAACGTTGCATAATAAGTACTATGCTAAGACGATGCGTAACGCTCTTCGTAAGCTTCGCACGCTTTCTGACAAGGAAGAAGCACTTAAGTTGTACCCAGTTGTACAGAAGATGCTTGACAAGTTGGCAAAGAACAACATCATTCATGCAAATAAAGCTGCTAACCTTAAGTCTGGTTTAGCTCTACATATCAATAAGCTCGGCTAATCAAGCAAAGCTTATTTATAGATAAAGGTCGTAATTCCAAGGGGAATTGCGACCTTTATTTGTTTATAAAAGTATAGTGTTGGAACAACAAAAGACTGAAAAACACGATAGAAAGCATATCAAACACGGATTCTGCGAGCACGCTATTGCATAACAATATCATCTCATTAACGCTATAAAGGGTGAATAACAAAGCCTCTCCCCAGTCCCTTTGCTTTCCTCGTTTCGCAAGCTTTCACGAACAGCGACCTATGGTTCCCCGAAGAGGGAGGGGAGTAGTTAGTCGTGAAAATGAAGGGGATTGTTTGTGTCTTAATTAGAAGTGTTGACATTGTTAATAATTAAGAGCAAACTGATTTGAGGCAAATCATCGTGTGAAACAAGGCACTTTATCGTGTGAAACAAGGCAAATCATCGTGCAAAATAAAGCATTTCATCGTGCAAAACAAGGCACTTTTATCGTGTAATATGACGCATTTTGCATCACGATTCAACACTTTTTTTGCAGTAGTTTTCATTCATCATGAAATTCAACTTATAACACCTTATCCATTAAAAATATTTTTAGCGCATAAAAGTTTCTCTATCTCTTAGTTTTTTAGTATCTTTGCAATTAAATCACATTCTAAGAATAAATGGCAGAAAATCAAAACTCCGAGGCAAATTATTCCGCCTCGAATATCCAAGTCCTTGAAGGTCTTGAAGCTGTTCGAAAGCGTCCAGCCATGTACATTGGCGACATTAGTGAGAAGGGACTTCACCATCTTATTAACGAGACAGTGGATAACTCTATCGACGAAGCAATGGCAGGTTACTGCACAGATGTTGAGATTACGCTCAACGAAGATGGTTCCGTCACGGTAGAAGACAATGGTCGTGGTATCCCCGTTGATGAGCATAAGAAACTCCATAAGTCTGCACTTGAGGTGGTAATGACCGTACTTCACGCTGGAGGTAAGTTCGATAAAGGCTCTTATAAAGTAAGCGGTGGTCTGCATGGTGTGGGTGTTAGTTGTGTGAACGCACTTTCTACTCACATGCTTTCTCAGGTATTTCGCGACGGAAAGATATATCAACAAGAATACGAAAAGGGTAAACCGCTCTACCCAGTAAAGGTGGTTGGCGAGACAACTAAACGCGGAACACGCCAACAATTCTGGCCCGATCCCACCATTTTCACTACAACGACTTACAAATGGGATATAGTTGCCAGCCGAATGAGAGAGCTTGCATATCTTAATGCGGGTATACGCATCACACTAACAGATATGCGTCATGACGAAGAAGGCAAGATTCGACAGGAGGTTTTCCATGCAAAAGACGGACTGAAAAGAGTTTGTTCGCTACGTAGATCGCCATCGCACACACCTCTTTGACGATGTGATTTATCTGAAAACTGAAAAGCAAGGCATCCCAATTGAAGTGGCAATTATGTATAACACAGACTATTCGGAGAACATCCATAGCTATGTTAACAACATCAATACCATTGAAGGAGGTACCCATTTGACTGGTTTCCGCGCTGCTTTAACACGTACTTTGAAAGCGTATGCAGACGCAGAACCAACCATTGCAAAGCAAATTGAGAAGGCAAAGATAGAGATTGCCGGTGAAGACTTCCGCGAAGGACTCACTGCAGTGATATCCATTAAGGTGGCAGAGCCCCAGTTTGAGGGACAAACTAAAAACCAAATTGGGTAACAGTGAGGTTTCAGGTGCCGTACAACAAGCCGTTGGTGAGGCGCTGTCAAACTACTTAGAGGAACATCCTATCGAAGCAAAGAAGATATGTGAAAAAGGTAGTTTTGGCCGCCACTGCACGCATTGCAGCTCGCAAAGCACGTGAAAGCGTTCAGCGAAAGAACGTCATGACAGGTGGTGGTTTGCCTGGAAAAGCTGGCCGATTGCTCTAATAAAGACCCCAAGGAATGTGAGATATTCCTCGTCGAGGGAGATTCAGCAGGAGGGTCAGCAAAGCAAGGTCGCGACCGTTATACACAAGCAATCCTTCCATTAAGAGGTAAGATTCTCAACGTGGAGAAAGTGCAATGGCATCGTGTTTTCGAAGCAGAATCTGTGATGAATATCATTCAAAAGTATCGGCGTTCGCTTTGGAGTTGAGGGCGAAGATGACCGAGAAGCCAACATCGATAAACTGCGTTATGACAAGATTATCATTATGACCGATGCCGATGTCGATGGTTCTCACATCGACACGCTTATCATGACACTCTTCTATCGCTTTATGCCGAAGGTCATAGAAGACGGACATCTCTACATCGCTACACCTCCTTTATATAAGTGTACCTATAAGAAAGTCAGTGAATATTGCTACACAGAACAGCAACGTCAGGCTTTCATTGATAAGTATGTTGACGGAAAAGAGGACGACAAGGGACTGCACACACAACGTTATAAAGGTTTAGGTGAGATGAATCCCGAGCAACTTTGGGAGACAACTATGGACCCAAAATCACGTCTGTTGAAACAAGTGACAATTCAAAATGCAGCAGAGGCTGACGAAATCTTCTCCATGTTAATGGGTGACGACGTTGAACCTCGCCGCGAATTCATAGAACAAAACGCTACGTATGCAAACATTGATGCTTAACATTTGATAGGTATCAACAACTCATAGCTCCCTCTCCTCCTTGTAGGAGGGGGATTTTTAATTTCTGATATGGCAAAATTCGTATTAGGTTTCCTCTTGTTTTTGCAGACGCTTTGCCTGCAAGCACAAGACTTTCTGCCACGATGGATTGGCACACCTGTACCTGATTCCACCTCACAAGTGTGGTTTCGGCAGACCTATCATTATGCCATCAGACCACGGTTCGCAATGCTTGAGGTCACAACGACAGGCTACTTTGACCTCTATATCAATGGTTATAATGTGTCGACCGACGTCAGAATGCCTTATCGTGAGCATCAAAATGACGACCATCCTATTAGCCTTTGTTTTAATGTTACACGCTTTTTGCAGAACGGAGACAATACGATTGGCGTGTGGTTTAGTCCCACCTATCCCCATATCCAGCCCAAACAGATAGCAGTTTCCCTTTATGGAAGAACATCAGACGACCAACCTTTCAGTCTCGTTGCAGACAGTAGTTGGCTCTGTCGAAAGGCAAACGTGAGCTTAGATACAACACTTGATGAAGTGTTTGATGCGCCTGATGAGAGTCAATCGCAATGGAACATGGATGAATTTGCACCTGCTTGCTGGACCGGAGCTATTGAAATAAAGCCCGAAAGATATCAACCCGTTGAACAAAGGAAGGTTGCTTATCAAGCTGAATGTATCAAAAAGGTTCTACTTCCAGCCTATTATGTGGTAGAAGGTGACACTACTTGTTATGAGTTTAACACCGGATTCGAGGGTTATGTGCGTGTAACCATGCGCGATGCTCACGTGAAAGAACAACTCAATATCAATGGGTTGGGCTATCAATGTGACGGAAAAATGGATGAACAAGCCTATAGAAAATTCACCCGACGCACGTTTAGAAACGTTTGGATTACAGGCAATTCATGGTTTCAAAATAGTCAGATTCAACGCTTAGAAGGTATTGAAACCGGCACACATCTACACCAAAGTTGGAGTGAATAGATGCCTTTCTTGTAAAAAATTGATAGTATTCACCACTTTTTCCTTATCTTTGCAGCAAATGATTTAACTATAAAGGCCTTGTATGATAGATTTAAGCATCGGCTTCTTGCTAAGTTATAACGAAGGAAGCCATATCAATGAAGATCTTCTTTTGGTTAATAACATCGCCGACATGCCATTACCTAACGAGCCAGGTAAAGTCGATTGTCTCTTCCTTGGCATGTGTACTTCGGGTGTTGGTAAATACACTTTGAACACTGTTGAGTATGTACTTCAGCCACGAGATCTATTGATTGTCAACCCCGGAGAAGTCACAGATAACTATGAATGGAGTACAGATTTCAAAGGAGTTGGTATTATTATGTCTCGCGATTTCTATCGAGAGGTGGTCTCAAATATACACGAATTATCTTCTCTTTTCCTATTCGCGAGGAATCATCCTGTATGCGAACTTGAGATTGATGAAGTTGATACAGTCGGTAAATACTTTAGTATCATTAAGCAAAAGCTTGATAATGTCGACCATCATTTCCGCGAAGAAACAGTTAAACTATTGCTCCAGGCGCTCATCTTTGACCTTAGTAACGCCATATTCCGTATTCAAAAATACGATAAACACATTCCAACGCGCATGGAAAAGATATTCTTTGACTATGTAAAAATGGTCGAAGCGAACTTCCGTTCAGAGCGTCGTGTCAACTGGTATGCTAAGCAAATGAACATCACTCCTAAGTATTTGTTGGAAGCAGTAAAGACAATTAGTCACCAAACTCCTAACGAATGGATTGATTATTACATGGTACAAGAACTGCGAGTGGCATTAAAGAATTCCGTGAAGAGCATCAAAGAGATTGCTGCTGAGCTTAATTTCCCCAACCAAAGTTTCATGGGAAAATACTTTAAAGACCATGTAGGTGTATCGCCTTCTGCTTATAGAAAACGATAGGAGTAACCCAAAAAGAAAGAATAGAACAATAGAAATTTAATCCATTTATAATAGCAACGGAAGAGCAAAACAATGATATTCAGGACACCAGCTACCACATTTTATAACCTACTTAACCATCAATCAATGATAAGAAGGTCGTTTTTTTCATGCTCTTTATTCTCATGGTTTGCACAACAACAAAAAGCGCAAATGCTTTTCTCTGAGAACCTAACGATGAATATAGATAGCACAAAGACCATACAAGGTTCATTGCAACCAAACCTTGATTTCAAAACAGAAAAAGGAGAATGTACTAACAGTTAAGAACACGGCTAACCTCAATGTACTAATCAAAAAGAGCCATATCATCAACTTTATCAACAAGTTAGAAGTCTCTACTTACGGGCGAAAAGTCACCGTAAGTGGGGGTTATGTGCACATGGAATACCGCTACTTACTGGATCAAGCCTTTGAAGTTTACCCCTATGCAGAATCACAATGGGCGGAAAGTAGAGGCATGACGTTCAAACTTTCGTCAGGAATTCAGTCACGCTATCGGTTTATTCATTCCGACCATTGCCTGTTGTTTGCTGCTGTTGCCCTCTTTTATGAGTTCGAAAAGTGGCAATATCCCGACCCTCCTGCAGGCATAAGTGCCAACGCTTACAGCCGAAGCATCAAGAGTCATCTTTCATTTAGCTTCAAACATACTATCAATGAACACTGGGATTTGACGACAACCGTAATCCACCAAGCTAAGCCTGACAGCTATTTCAAAAAGCGCTCGATTCGGTGGAGCCGTTGATTTGGCCTACCATATCACGCCACATATCGGCATCAGAGGAAGCTATCGACTCATCTATGACACAGCTCCCATCGTACCAGTACGCAAAGATTATACGAACGTTGATGCGGGAATAGACATCAACTTCTAAGCGAAAATCAGAAGAAAGAATTAAAAAGGAAGAGAGAAATAAATAAAAAGAAAGAATAATATGCGTTTAGCTTTCTACTAAACGCTCTATTTCTTCCGCGGCATTACATAGTTCTTGATACCATTCTTCACCGAATTTGCGAATCAAAGGGCCTTTCAAAAACTTATAAACAGGCAGATTCAACGCCTCACCTTTCGTCACTGCATCTTTACAAATGGCCCATTTATGGTAGTTTATGCCTACAAGTCCATGCCCAAACTCCTTTGCTCTAACGGGATAAAGGGCACAAGAAATGGGCTTAACAAAATGAGTTTTCCCCGCACGATAAGCGCGTTCGAGGGCACAAAGGCAACAATCTTTCTCATAACATGTAAAGACACAGTCCTTTCCCCCAACGATACTTGTCACTAAATCGCCTTCAACATCAGTATAAAGCCACGCCTTGTTTGTCGACAATGGCTTGCGCTGAAGCACTCATATCGCCCCAAACAGCATCCAAAGCATCCTCTATCCGTCCTATCTCTTCAAGCGAAACAGGCGCTCCTGCATCCCCTTCCACACAACAAACTCCCTTGCATTGTTCTAAATCGCAACAGAATTTCTCGGTGATTATATCGGGAGAAACCAACACGTTTCCCACTTGAATAATATGTAAATCCTCTTTATTCATAATGTTGTTTGCAGTAAATGTCAGCCTCTGGCATTAGTAAAGATACCCAAAAATGACATTCAAAGTATGATAAAAGAACGATAAACCTCCACTCCTTTCCCTTTTAAAGCGCGTCAGAGGAGAGTCTCTTACCAGTCTATTTCCTTTTTCCCAGTCTTCTTTAAATAGGCATTACACTGAGAAAACTGATGGTTTCCAAACCATCCTCCGCGGTTCGCTGAGAGCGGAGACGGGTGTACTGATTCTAAAATTAGATGGCGATGAGCGTCTATTAAGTATTTCTTACTACGCGCAAATCCACCCCATAACATAAAGACAAGCCCCTCTCGGTTGTCACTTAAGGCTTTAATTGCAGCATCAGTAAACGTTGACCAACCGAGCCGTTGATGGCTGTTGGCCCTCATGGGCACGCACCGTTAGTGTGGCATTCAGCAACAAAACTCCCTGTTTAGCCCAACGAGTGAGATCTCCATTCATGGGGATTGGTTTGCCTAAATCTTGCTGAATCTCCTTGAAAATATTAACAAGTGAAGGAGGAATCATTACCCCTTCGGGCACAGAGAAACTCAAACCCATGGCTTGTCCCTGCTCATGATAAGGGTCTTGCCCTATGATTACCACCTTCACTTGATGGAAAGGGCAAAGGTTGAAGGCGTTAAAAACCAAATTCCCAGGAGGGAAACATGTTGCATGTTGATATTCCTCATGCACCCGTTTGGACAATTCCACAAAATAGGGCTTGTCAAATTCCGACCCAAGATAAGGCTTCCAACTTTCTTCAATCTTTACCATCACGCATTATTTATTGTCTGAAATCAAGCACTCTCCAGTCATATCATCTGGTTGTTCAAGTCCCATGATGTGTAGAATTGACGGAGCAACATCTGCCAATCGGCCATTCTTTACCGTCGCAGAGTTATTGTTTGTGACGTAGATAAAAGGCACTGGATTAAGTGAATGGGCTGTGTTTGGCGTGCCATCTTCATTGATTGCATTATCTGCATTGCCGTGATCGGCGATAATAATCACCTCATAATCGCTTGCTTTTGCAGCCTCAACAACGTCTCTTACGCATCCATCGATAGCCCAAACTGCCTTTGCTATGGCGTTATAAATACCCGTATGACCTACCATATCACCATTGGCAAAGTTAACAACGATAAAGTCGTAGAGGTTCTCTTTGATTGCACCTACAAGCTTATCTTTAACTTCAAACGCGCTCATCTCAGGCTTTAAGTCGTATGTTGCCACCTTAGGAGAAGCGACAAGTATGCGATCTTCGCCCTTCAAACGGAGCCTCACGACCACCATTAAAGAAGAAGGTTACGTGGGCATACTTTTCAGTTTCCGCTGTATGTAGCTGCTTTTTACCAAGTCGAGAGAGGTATTCTCCGAGCGTATCCTTTACGTTTTCCTTAGGGAAAAGCACTTTAACGTCCTTGAAATTTGGGTCATAAGGCGTCATACAATAATAGTGAAGATCCTTCACTGTAGCCATTCCTTCCTCTGGCATATCCTGCTGAGTGAGCACCTCTGTGAGTTCTTTCGCGCGATCGTTACGATAGTTAATGAAGATAACTACATCGCCTTCTTCGATAACTCCGTTTACTTTGCTGTTGTTGATTGGCTTGATAAACTCGTCGGTTACGCCTTCATCATAACTTTCTTGCATTGCCTTCACCATGTCATCAGCCTGCTTTCCTTCGCCCTTTACAAGCAAATCATAGGCCTCTTTCACACGATTCCATCGCTTTATCGCGGTCCATTGCATAGAATCTTCCAACAATACTTGCGATGTGAGCACCATTGTTTTGGCAGCAGTTTTGAACCTCTTCTATAAAGCCTTTACCACTCTTTGGGTCGGTATCTCGGCCGTCCATAAAGCAATGAACATATACATCTTTGAGTCCGTATTCCTTGCCAATTTCAATCAATTTGAATAGATGTGCGAGCGAAGAGTGTACACCTCCCGTCGAAGTTAAACCCATCAAAGTGAAGTTTTTTGCCCGACTTCTGCGCATAAGAATAAGCTTCTACGATGCCAGGATTCTTCAAAATGTCTCCTGTTTCGCATGCTTTGTTGATCTTAACCAAGTCTTGATAGACGATTCTTCCAGCGCCGATATTAAGGTGTCCCTACCTCAGAATTGCCCATCTGTCCAGCGGGAAGACCTACGTCTTCACCTGAAGTTAGAAGCTGAGCATGCGGAGATACTGCATTCAAATAATCCAAATAAGGAGTTGGTGTGTTATAAATCACATCACCTTTACCATGTTTACCGATTCCCCATCCATCGAGAATCATCAATAAAAGCTTTCTTTGCCATAATCTATAATAACTTAAATTTTTTTGTTTCCTGTACGCTGCAAAGTTACTGCAAACGAGTGAGATTACAAAACAGAATCTATCGTTTTTTTCATTAATTCCACCTCATTGATAGCTGGTTAAACTGAACACGTAACGCAGAATGACGCTATACATCCCATTATTGCAGTTTACTTACGTATAAACAACCTCAAAAGGCGTGCCAAACTGCCTAAAAACAGATACTAAAAAAGGTATTTTATCAAGTAAAGTGCCTCACTTTACATCCTAAAATGCATCATTTCACACGACAATCTGCGTCATTTCATGCGATAAAAATACGGCAGATTACGCAATACCCGGTCTTACCTTATTTTTACCGTTAATTATCAACAAAGCCACCCTCACAATTGGTTCACCACGCAACTCGGTACGAGTTGTGCTTTTTGATAGCCCGGGGTTGGCGAGGAAACGAGCCTACCCGGGTCAACATCCGCAAGGAGATTCAACGCCATAGGTGTTGAGCTTTTTCTGAGAATGCATGGTTCTAGCGAGAGATTCATGGCAGATTAATTAAAAAGCACAACACCTGAGGGCGTATTCCCACATACATGACCCAGGGTAGCTGCACTATCGTTTGGCAACCCGGGCTATCAAAGCGCAACACCTACGGCGTTGAAACATTTATTTTTATAATACAATTAATACCAACATACGAATAAATAAATAGCAAAAATGCGTCAGTATTTCAATAAACACATCTACCATGATGAATGCACTCACCACGCAACTCGGTACGAGTTGTTCTTTTGATAGCCCGGGGTTGGCGAGGAACGAGCCTCCCGGGATCAGCATTCGCAGTTCAACGCCATCGGTGTTGAGTTTTTCTATGAGCACGCTACAATGAAACATTTTATGGCGGATTAATCCGAAAAAGCGCAACACCTACGGCGTTGTTCCCCACATCATCGCTAGCTCAGGGGTAGCCTACACTATCGTTTGCAACCCTGGGCTATCAAACGCAACACCTACGGCGTTGAAACGTTTATTTAATAATACAATTAATACCAACATCCGAATAAATAAATAGCAAAATGTGCCAAGATTCAAATGGAATTAGTCAGCATTATGAATTAATTCAACTTTTATTTTGCCTTCATTATTACCTCCGCGGCATACTCTCCCATAGCCCGATAGCCTTCAGGGTTAGGATGCAACCAGTCACTTTGCCATTGTTTTTGCAATTGTTCAGGCTCATTAGGGTCACGAAGTAGTTCGTCAAAATCAAAGGATTCCATCAACCTTTTCACGTTGACTTCTTATCCATTGGTTAAGCTTTTTGGCGCATTGCTTCATGCGAAACAGAGTAGTATCCGGCACCTTTGAATGGCGAAATTGTACCGAGAAAGACGCGGAGATTACGCTCTTTAGCTTTCCGAATCATCTCTTCATACGACTGAATCAGGTCATTTGTCACCGCTTCTACCTTGTTATTGGGCGTTGCTCCAATGTCGTTCACGCCTTCAAAGATAACGACTGTGCGCACACCACGCTGCAAAAGGATGTCGTGATCGAAGCGTTTTCGCGCCATAAAGCCAAAGCCTCCCGTCAAGGTTACACGGTTATTACCAATTCCAAGGTTTAGAATTCCAACATCAGTAACCCCATGTTTCTTCTGCAAAGACTCCGAAAGAATGTCTGGCCAGCGGTTTTGTGCATTGTTGGTAGAGTTCTTTCCGTCGGTGATTGAATTTCCGATGATAGCTATACTCTTAGCCGTGAGGTCGAAAAACATCAATTGCTGAGATATTAAACCAATGGTCTTCGCGAAATGCTTTGTCAAAAACTTGTCTTCGGTGTAGACACACCTCGCAAGATATAAGAAGTCGTTCGAGAGCCCATGTGCACTGTAGGAACGCGAGGAGCCTTATCATAATTAATGGTGATAGCAAGTCTTTCAAGTGGTTGAAGATCGAAAGTTAGCGCATCACTAAAACGCGATTTACCAGCAGGAATGACGGTGTTGTAATTGCCATTAAACTTGAGATACTTAGCCGAAGAAGGCTCTATGGCGCAACTATCGGTAGCATGTGCAATGTAAACAGACCGAATTACGAGCGGTTCTCGGGAGAGTTCGTTGCTGAGTTCAAGTCGAAGCTGCTTGCCACCAATAGATACTTTTCACAATCTGTCGCACCGAACGTCCCGACATATTGTTGTTATAGGGCATGAAACTCCGCACAACAGGCTGTTGCGCTGTAGCCCAAGTACCCACCCAATGATTACCCGTCACAGCACCTTCTATTTGAGCATGTGTTGTAACAGCTATGAAAAAAACAAAATTAATCCTACGAATCTTTTTCATCTTTTTTTACCTTGTTGTTATCAGCCTGCAAAAAGTAACATAATTTTTTTAATTCGTATGTGATTATCATAGATTTATAGTCAGATTTAAGGCATACTTAACAGAAAAGGGACTGGCAAATGCCAGTCCCCACGTGAAGAGAAATTACAAAGTCCTCGCACGGACATTGCTTTTTCTAATATTGAGGGTGTCTTTTTCACGACATCATGCAACAGGGTTTTATTGTCCACCGGCCCACCAAACATTGTTTGTGTAGATATACATTCCGGCATCATTACCCGTGCCAAAGGCCTTAGCTACATTCGGATTAGACTTCACATCGCTATCACCATAAGGCAAACATAGTGGCCAACGATTAGCGCCTCCAGCCGTATTGTTAGGGTTAGTCATTGCAACTGGGTAACTGCCATCAATGAAACGACAACGCCGAATGTCTGCATAAGTTTCCAATTGTTCGTCACGTGTCTGGGCAATATACTTCTGAATGAGAATCTCTTTCAACGGATTTGCAGTATAACGAGCCTGAATTGCAGTCAGATAGTCACTGATTTGAGTCGCAGAAATGGTTTGCTCGATAACACTTCCCCCAGCAGCAAAGAAGTCTTTTACAGACGCTTCGACACCTGCTTTGAAGTTATCTTCGGCATTTTCTCCTAAGCGTGCCTTTGCTTCTGCCATGACAAAGTTGAGTTCAGAAAGGCTCATCAAGTGCAAAGATGCAGCACCATTCTCCAAATAAGCAGGCCAATTGACGTATTCTGACTCTGCAGCTAAGGCGTCATCTCCTGGATTTGCCACAACATTCTTTCCCCATTTGTTATAGTTATAGATAGGTTCACGGGGGTCATTACGTTCAGTTAGCAACTTCTCTACAGTTGAAGAGCAACCCGTATACTCACGACTTTGTGCATAAGCATACCAAGAGTTGTCGGCTGTTTGACCATTGAAGACAGACATTTCACAACCAGTAAAACCGCCATCTAAGGCAGCTTGGCCTTCGGAAACCACCTTTTGGAGTTGAGCATTGGTTTTTGTTCACCCCATAGGTGCGCAGCAAATAGCGTGCTTTTTAGTGCGTGAGCAAGTGCTGACCACTTAGCCGCCTTGCCGCCATAGATAATATCATTTGAGCTAAAGTCATCCGTTCCGCGTGCAAAATTGATTTGAGCACTGTCGAGAAGTTCAAAGACACGGTCGTAAATCACCTTCTGTTTATCAATCTGTGGGTTAGCCTTTACGAAGCATTCCTTATAGGGAACGTCTCCATGAAGGTCTGTAAGAGTGGCCCAATTTACGGCTTCCAATGTTTGCGTTACACCCAAAAGATTATATTGTTTGGCATTAACCCCACCCTCTTGACACTTGTTTCGCATCAATTGTAGATTGTGAAGATTGAGGTAAGTGCTATTCCACTGGTTATCAAATACCGAACTTCCCGCCACTTCTGAAGTGTTTCGGTGTTCTACCATGCGTAATTGATTGTTGCCAGTACCAAAGAGTTGCTCAGTATAGGAACTCACATACCAGGCATAATTGCCACAAAGTGTGCTATAGATAGTAGAGACTTCAGCTTCCGTTAGTTGGAGTTTGGCATTGATATTGATACCAGGATGGGCCTCGTCTTTATTGATATGATCCATCATGTCTTCCGAACAAGAAGCCAACATCATAGTAGCGAGAGCCGCACTAAATATATATTTCATTTTCATAATCAATTCTCTTTACGTTAATATCATGTTAATTGGCCCTTAGAATGCAATCTTAAAGCCGCCACCGAAACTTGAACTATTCGGTATTGAGTAACGTTCGAAGTAGCCACTCATATTGCCATTACCTTGTGAACTCTCTGGATCGAGGCCGGGAAGTTTAGCCCAAAGCAAGATGTTGCGAGCGAAACCATAGACTGAAAGATTAATACCGGCAAACTTAGGGAACTGATAACTCAACGTCACATCGCGCAGTTTAAGGAAACTTGTGTCAAAGATTCCAGCCTCAGTCACATCATTGTAAGCCATATAATACTGCTGTTTGCTCACTTGAACCGTATTCTTCTGACCAGTAGCCTCATTGATTCCCTCAGCAACCATAGTTCCTTCGTGATATGGAAGCGATGCTTTGGAAGCACCAAAGTAATTCATTGTGAGCAGAGTTCCATTGTACATGCATCCTCCTTTCTGCCAATCCATCGTTGCAGAGAGTGAGAGTTGCTTATAATGTGCACGTAGATTGAAGCCCATATTAAAGTCAGGAGTACACTCACCAAGATTCACACTGGCTGCTGTTCCCTGTGGAAGACCATTGGCATTCAATAGTAATTGTCCATCTTCTGTACGCTTAAAAGCTTTACCATAGATGTTAGGATAGGTGTAACCTGCCTGTGCACGCACCTGAGGTTCAACGAAACCACCGAGCATAATGCTTTCAACACCATCGGCAAGTTTCTTTACCTTGTTGGTAATCTTTGTAAAGTTTACTCCTAAGTCAAGTCCATAATTAGCATGATCTATTACAGAAGCATTCACAGAAAGCTCGTGAGAGAGCGTTGTCATCTGTCCCGCATTCGTGCGAAGTGCCTGATAACCTGTCGTTCCTGCTGTTGGAACATCGAATATTTGGTTTCTAACATCCTGATAACTCAAGGTATATTCAACCCTAACTCGATTCTTAAAGAGTCCTAAGTCGATACCCGTTTCCCAGTTAGATGTATTCTGTGGCTTAAGGTTTTCATCGAACTTCACATAGTAAGGAGCGTAACCTTTCGCACCGCCGAGAGGGTAACTGATAGGTGTGTAGACATACATTCCACCAGTATATGAAGGAACATACATATAGTTATTATAGAACTGACCAGCTTGACCAACTTGCGCATAAGACAAACGGAGCTTTCCATAAGAGAGCACATGATTCTCTTTTAAAGCTGGAAGTTCTGTAAAGATCCAACCTAATGACACAGAAGGATAGAAGAATGAACGATTACCACGTGGCATTGTGGATACAACGTCGTTACGACCTGTTACAGTTAGGAACAACATATCCATCCAAGAGAGAGACATTTGGCCAAAAGACTCCGACGGTACGCTCCTGTATATGGTAGTCAGAATGGGCGTCCATAGACGATGTATTGCCTATCGTTGGCTGACCATAAAAGGCTAATCCCGTGCCATCATAATCCCACTTGCGACGATATTGATGGTTAAATTCATTACCAAGTACAAAGCCAAAGTCCCACTCTTCGTTAGCTCCCCACTTGGCAGTAAAGTTTGCTGTGAGCAAGTTATTAAAGATATTGTTCTGCGTACCTATGTTTTCCACCTCGCCTTTTGTGTTCTTTGCAGAGCCAACTTCAGCGATTTCAGAATTATTAGAGGTATACATGTCGATACCAGCTTGCTCGCGGAAGACAATCTTATAATTCTTTCCCCAGTTCAATTTCGGGCTAAATTCGGCATAAGCATTACCAAACACGCGGTTCGTATGCTGTGAATACTCGTCATTATCAGCCCACCAATAGGGGTTATTAAAGTTTGTTGCACGGAAAAGTATTTGCGAAGTAGGGTCTCCGGGCTTATGATAGGGCGTACCTTTAAGGTCATATTCTGCTGGAGCGGAATACACTACATTAACTATTCCGCTATTCGCGCCAGGGGCAGACTTAATCTTTACCGAGCTGTAATTAGCCGAAAAGCCAGTCTTCCACTGATCGTTTACCTTCCAATCTACAGCACCACGTGCGCCCGTTCTGGTCATTCCTGTTGATGGAATGACACCTTTTTGATAGGTATCACTAACACTAAACGAGTAACTTACATCGTTTTTTTGCGTTGTGAAATATTGAACGTTGAATTCTGAGTAAAGCCTGTTTTGAAGAAATCTCCTACGTTATCATGTGTCTGAGGCGTAGCCCATCCACTGAGACCAGCAGCTGCATACTTTGGATTATAGTACATTCCAGCATGTGAAGTGAGGTCACCATTGGTGTACTTATTATTCGTATTGCCTCCATAAGTAGCATCATTGGCGAGGTCAGCAATCTTTGGTCCCCACGACATTGAAGTGTTAGGGTTATACTTTGAGAGTGTTGTTCCCTGCGCATATACGTCTTGATGTTCAAACTTTCGACTCAAAGTCTGAGCACTTAAGTCTGTAGAGAAAGGTGATAACCGGCTTCGTTGAGCCCTTGCTTCCACGCTTTGTGGTAATCAATATCACACCATTCGAGGCACGGATACCATAGAGTGCAGAGGCTGCTTGGCCTTTCAACACGTTGATAGACTCTATATCATCGGGGTTAAGGTCAATCGTTCTACTGGCATTATCGGCACCCGTTACAGAGGCCTTCGTGTCGAAATCGGGCGTAGAAGAAATGGGCATACCGTCTACAACATAAAGCGGTGTGTTGTTACCATCAAAAGAACGCGCGCCACGGATAACGATTTGAGCCGATGCACCAGGTGCTCCTGATGAGGTTCTAATGTCTACACCCGTCAGCTTTCCTTGCATAGCACTGGCCAAAGAGGATGTTCCTGAAGTGTTTAAGTCCTTGGCATCCAACACCTGTGAAGCGTAACCGAGAGCCTTTTTCTCACGTGTTATACCCATAGCGGTTACTACTACCTCGTCAAGCACCTTGTTGTCAGGGTCTAATTTGATTTTCATTGCACCCGAAACAGAAGCATTCACCGTCTTGGGAAGCATGCCTAAATAGGTCACTACAAGCTTTGTGCCTTCTGGAACATTAAGAGCGAACTTACCATCTACGTCGGTAATCGTTCCCGTTTTGGTTCCCGAAACCTTTACAGAAGCACCAACGATGGGCTCACCATCCTCACCTGAAACCACGGTTCCAGTCACTTGCGTCTGTGCTACGGCCATTCCTATGCTCAGAAACAGCCCTGCAAGAAACATAAAAAGTCTCTTTTCCATAAATTTCTCTCTTTAAGTTAAAACATAAAAGTCATCTCTGCACGTAACAAAACTCTATGACTCCCTCTTAAACAATATTAAAATCATTAACGAATGCAAAGTTAATGATTATGTAATATAACACCAAATATTTTTGCAGTTTATTTTTTTCATTTAATCGTGATATTAGGTATTTTTAGCTTATTATTTGTTACTATATGCATATTATATGTATTATTCTAAAAGACAATATTGTATAATAAATGAATAAAAACAGGGCTCAAAAACAAACGCAAACCAATAAATAATTATGTTAAGAAGTAAAAGTATATGCAATGAAATTAGCGTCTTTTTTCATTCTTATTTTTTTAATTTAGCAAGCTGTGGTTTATATGTAAACGGCATAAAGTGAATATGAGTTGATATAAAGAATTGTGAGATAAAAGCCCATACATCAACAAAGATATTCATGTTTTTTTCAAATGAAGACAGCCGATATTGTAGAGTGTTGCCAATAGGCAAAAGCCATAGGTGTTGTGTCGGTATTCCAATGGATATATCCAACATGATGAATACGCGCGCCACGCAACGCCGTATATTTTATGCCGATATTATAATGGATATATTCACAATTTTTGTATGTTGTAACGACGCAACGCGTAGGGGGTATGCCGGTATTCCAATGGATGATTTCGCAATATGAATACCCTCATGGTGCAACGCTGTAGGGGTTGTGCCAATATTCCAATGAACATCTATCATCACGAATGTTCTCATCTCGCAACTCGGTACGAGTTGTGCTTTTGATAGCCCGGGGTTGGCGAGGAACGAGCCTACCCCGGGTAAACGTTCGCAAGGAGATTCAACGCCATAGGGTGTTGAGCTTTTATGAGAAAGCATGGGTATAGCGAGGGGCATTCATGGCGGATTGCGCTTAGAAAGCGCAACACCTATGGCGTTGAAACGTTTATTCCATGATGTTATTAATGTTTATATACGCATGAATAAATTGTAGATTATGCCGAAAAAGGTACAACACTTACAGCGTTGTTCCCCACACAACCCCTCAACCCAGGGGTAGCCTGCACTATCGTTTGGCAACCCTGGGCTATCAAAGAAATACAACGCTTACAGCGTTGAGAAATGCGTGTTGATTTATTATTTGTAGCATGATTCATTGGAATATTATTGACAGCGTGATTTTAATAGCTACATTAGATAGGTAACCCGCCATACCCATTATTTATGTAATCACCAACGCCGTCAGCGTGATCATGCCAGTATTCCAATGGATGAAATTCTCAACATGAATACCCTCATGGTTGCAACGCCATAGGTGTTATGCACGGTATTCCAATGACACACATCTATCATCACGAATGTTCTCATCTCGCAACTCGGTACGAGTTGTGCTTTTGATAACCCGGGGTTGGCGAGGAACGAGCCTACCCCGGGTAAACGTTCGCAAGGGGATTCAACGCCATGGGTGTTGAGCTTTTTCAAGAAAGCATGGGTATAGCGAGGGCATTCATGGCGGATTGCGCTTGAAAGCGCAACATCGATGGCGTTGAAACGTTCTTTTTATATCATGATTTATATTTTCTCACACTGAAAACATATGGTGGATTGCGCTTAGAAAGCGCAACACCAATAGCGTTGAAAACATTTATTCCATTACGCGATTAATATCATTTCACCCTCACAATTTGCGCCATTTTATCCGGTATTTTGCATCATTTCATCGCATGATTTGCGGCAAATCACAACGGCGATTCATGCCAACAAGGAAATGATGGACTTTACCCCACAAAACAAAGGGAAATGGATTGTAACCCTTCCTCAACAAATCGATTAAACAATACGCGAATAATACGCCCTATTCTGAACTTAATTGTAACCTCTCCCTTAACAAATCGAATAAACAATAGGGGCGAAGGGAAAGAGCAATATAAACGACTTTAGCTCTCGAAATGGCATGAAAACAAAAACACGAAATGGAATGCCACAAAAACAGGAAAATGGCAGGAAACAAAACAGGAAATGACACAACAAAAAAAGCGCATCAGCTTTACTGACGCGCTTTCTTTTATCGTTATGCGATGTGATTAGTTGAATTTCAAGACATCGGCCCTATTTCCAAATGCACCAGTACCTGGCACTGCATGATATACTTTCAATGAAGCTACGTGCGTAGTAGCATCCATTGTGCCGGCAACTCCACTACCTGAGATGCCATCTGCAGTGAGAGCAGCGTCTCCATTGGCATTACCGCAGATATAAACATCACCATATCTCGGATGAATCATTGCCCGTTGGCCGGGAATAATGACTGAACCATTGGTCACTTTGAACTCTACATCATAGTCAAAACCATTCTTGTTTGCAGGCAAGAAATAGGTTCCATCAGCGAGTTTATAGGCATCTGTTGTCAATACAAAGCCGCCAAGTACAGACTTATAGGTGATATTTTGTGTACCAACTACATTCAAACGACTTACTTCATAGACAAGAGATGTCACACGATATTCATAAGCTTGGTCAGCAGCTACAGAGATTGTAGCCGATTCAGTGCTACCACCTGCAACGTTATAGGTTACAGTTACCTTCTTCGTTCCCTCGTTTGCAGCGAACGAAACCGTAGCAGGAACAGAGAACTTACTATTAGAAGACTCCAATTTTACTTCTCCGGCTTGTGTTGAATCAATGCGTTGTACAACGATGTCAAAGCTATTTTCTGATGGGTTTTACAACCGTTAAGGAAGTTTTTCCATCAGCCTTTATCGCAGCATTCTTTGTTGACAAGCTTGCGCCTTCATATTCATAAGAGTCACTACAAGCACTGAGTGTGGCTGCAGCAAAGGCAACCAACAAACTCATTTGAAATATTTTATTCTTCATTTTCTGTTTATCTTACAGGTTCATAAAGTCCAGATGGGTCTGGATTATTGGTTGTTAACAACACATCATTATTGTTTCCTTCGTTTCTAACGATACAGAAGTTCATCCAAGCAGGGCGACCATTGGTGTTGTAACGCGCCGTTTCCTTGAAGTTAGTGCCTGTATAAGCACGCTTAACTGAGTAGTTCAGACGCTTGATGTCATAGAAAGTCTGGCCTTCACCCCATAGTTCTACACGCTTTTGGAATACAATTTCTTCAACCACAGCATCCTTTGTAGAAGCTGTTGTGCTGTAGTTTGCATCACGATAAGCTCTCATGAAGTTCACCAAGAGTGTCTTTCCTTGAGTTGGATTCTGATGTGCGGCAGCCTCAGCCTCAATGAAATACATTTCTTCTACACGCATAATAGGGAATGAGGTGGCTGCACCAACAGTGTTACTCTTTACATCTCCATTGCCCGGACGGAACTTAAGAGAAGCATATTTGGGTAATTCCTGATCGCCACCCGGCTTATACTGGTCATCGCAATAAGTGTTTTGAGCAGCCAAAGCAGACCCATCGGGAGCCTTAAACTCTAACTTACGCCAGTCTGTATCAGACAAACGGTCGTACATGTCGCGGCTAATCATAATCACAGGACCACCATAAGAGGTGTAACCCCATTCGGTTTCATTAGACAAGTACGATGTCCAGTTGATGAGTTTAGACTTTACAGTTGCATCGTCAGCAGTCTGTGAAGACGCCCACATCCAAGGAGTGCTCTGGTTAAAGCCTGTCTTTGTATCCAAAGATTGCTCCTTTGTCATCGGTGTTGCGTGGCTTTCGTCAATGGCTTTACGTGCATAAATCTGTGCACTATCATACTTTTCAACCCACATATAAAGGCGAGCTTTCAAACCATATACGCAAGCTAAGTTAGGCATAGCCTTGTTACTACTCTTATAATTAGGGATAAGCGTCTCAGCTTTATTTAAGTCTGACTTAATGAACTCAAACATCTTTTCACGCGTAACCCTTGGATTCTTACGAGACTCTTCAATCGTTGTCTTTTCTGTTACAATAGGAACGGTGAGGTTAGTAACGTCTACTCCCTCGGCATTCTTCCCTGAAGGAAACTTCTCATTGGGCAGGAACTCGAACATACGAGCCATATCCAAGTAACAAAGTGCACGGAAAGCATAACCCAATCCGAGTTGACCTTTCTGAGGATCATTGGCAGATGTCTCATCAATATTCTTGATAATATTGTTTGCAGAAAGGATAAAACCAGTGTAATAGTTCCATACATACTGCATGTATACATACTTCGGACCCATATTTCTCACACGAGCAAAGGCGTCGAAAGCGTCATAGTTGCTCGTCACCGTAGCCATATCACCCGTCATAACGTCGCGAATATGCATGATACCTCCATAGCCAAAGGAGTAGTGATCGCCTCTTGAGAAGATGGCATTAAACTTTGCTGGCAAAGCATTTACCAAGGCTTCACTTGCTTGAGCATTTCCTTGTATCTGCCCAGCAGTGGCAGTTCCGTTCATTGGTTCAGTCTCTTCAATACATCCAGTGAGCAGGAAGGGAGTAGAAACCAATAGTGTCTTTACTATATTTTTATATAAATTTCTCATAATACAAACATTAGAATGTTACTGTTAAACCACCAGAGATCGTACGAATTGGTGAATAATACTCCGTCGAAACAGCTCCTGTGACACTCTGTCGAGGGTCTAAGCCGCGACGTTTTGCAAATAATGCGAGGTTATCACCTACGACATAGAAGCGTACATTGGCTACACCAATCTTGCTAACAACTTGTCTTGGCAATGTATAACCAAAGCTTACGTTCTGCAAACTCAAATAAGAAGCACTGGTAAGCCAGCGATCACTCGAAGAAGCGGTATATTGATCATTATACTGAAGACGTGGAATGGAAGAGTTCTTATTGGTTGCACTCCATGCGCCAAGAATGTCTTTGTGAAGGTTTCCACCACGATTTAGCGTCATCATACTTTGATAATTGCCATCAAACACTTGGCCTCCTAACTGATAAGCGAAATCAACTGAGAAGTCAAAGCCCTTCCAAGTGAACGATGTTCCAAAGCCACCATAGGCATCAGGAAGTGCAGTTCCACAAAGATATTCGGTTGCTTCCGAAGGATTCTTTACCGTTGTACGACCTGAAACAACAGGCTGTCCATTGTCATCCAACTTTGGTGTGCCCGCAGCAGTCATCTCATAAGTGTCTTTATAATAAAGGGCCTCACCGGTGTTAGCATCTACTCCTGCATACTTAGGCAACAGATAGGTGTACATAGAGAGGTTCTCTGCATAGAACTTATCACCACTTGTATAACCCTTATAGCCCTCTACGACACGGCTTTTGTTTTTATCTGCAAGGCGAGTAATGCGGTTGCTATAAGAAGAGAGATTGAATTTAGCAGACCAAACGAAGTCCTTTGTGCGAATGATATCGCCATTAAGTTCTACTTCGATACCCGCATTGCGCATATCTCCGATATTAGAGTAGAAACCAGTCCAGCCATAAGATGGAGGAAGAGCTACCCAAGCGAGCATATCTTTCGTTGTTCTGTAGAAGAAAACAAAGCTTCCTGACAAGCGCTGACGGAACAAAGAGAAATCAAATCCGGTATTGAACATCCCCTGTTTTTCCCAAGAAACATTCTGGTTTCCAAGTGTTCCAGGCAACAAAGCAACGCTTGAGCCTGAAGGAGTAATCGTATAAGTATCAACATAACGATAGCTACCGATGCCATCATTGCCTTGAGAGCCATAAGAAACTTTGAACTTTAACTCATCAACAAACTTCGCATTGAACCATTTTTCCTTAGAGATAATCCAGGCACCACCAAGAGACCAGAAGTTACCCCAACGGTATTTAGGATCAAAAGTAGAGGAAGCATCGCGACGATAAGAAAGTTCTCCGAAGTACTTATCAGCGTAACTATAGTTTACTCTGCCGAAATAACCTTCGGTGTTATAGTCAGAACGTGACGAGTTTACATTTTGCATTGTCACAGCACCAGATAGTTCTGTGTAGCTGTTTGAGAACATATTATTCTTTGATCCCACAAGAGCATAGCCGCGAGTACGGTAATATTCATGACCAAGCATAGCGTCTATTTCGTGCAATCCGAATGTACGGTGCCAGTTAAGTAACTGCTGATAGTTGTAAGACCAACGGCGATTGTGTTGTAAATTGGATATACCTTTCGAGCTGGCAAACTGCCCATACCATGGGTTTCGAACGAAAATGTCTCGGTCTTCGTCTAAATATACACTGTTGGTTGATGTGAACTTGAAGTCTTTTCAAGAATCTAATCTCGACCGTACCAACGCCATTAAAGGTGTTACCATTAACGTTATTGGTGTTTGCATAGATATCAGAAAGTGGGTTAGCTTGAGCCAAAATAGGACGTGTCAAGCCAGCAAAGCCTCCGTCACCATAGTCTAAACGCTGCAAGCCATTACGGCTATCAATCAATATTTTGCCGTCTCCATCGCGCATATATAAAGGATAGATTGGAGCAAGTTGAAGCAAAGTAAAGAGGTTTCCAGAGTAACCTGCATTACCATCATCACTAACTTGGTTGTTATCATAATGCGCATAGTTCATGTTTACGGCTATCTTCATCCAAGGTTTAACCTGATAGTCGGCCTTCAAACGGCTTGTAAAGCGCTTCATACTTGAACCCGCCGTGATACCTTTCATGTTCAGATAGTTGGCAGAAGCATAGAAAGTAGACTTGTCTGTGCTACCCGTTGCAGAGACAGTATACTCTTGGCGGAGTGCATTGCGATAGGTTGCATTAATCCAATTGTCTGGACGAAGCAGATAATTCTCTCCCTTATAGGTTACCACATTACCCAAAGTGGCACGTGGATTCAATTTACCATTGCTGCCAATAAGCATATCTCCTGTCGGAACGGTATAGACATTGTAGCCCAAACCATAGTCAGAAGAGTCTGTAAGATGTCCGTTTGCAAACTGGAATGCCTGCAAATCCGTCATATTCTGCTTGTCGCGAGCATAATTATAAAGTCCTTTGTACCATGTTTCATAGTAACCTGCTGGGCTATTTATATAGTCATAATTGCGAAGCGCACGAGAGTTTACGCCCCACTTAGCATCAACTGTCACAGTTGCATGATTGGTTCTACCAACCTTTGTGGTAATCAAGATGACACCATTTGCACCTCTTGATCCGTAAAGTGCAGCTGAAGCAGCGTCCTTAAGCACTGTAATGTCAGCAATATCCTGGGGATTTATCGTATTCAAATCACCGTCGAAAGGAGATCCATCGACTACATACAGCGGAGATTGTCCACTACTTATAGAGCTAATACCACGGATTCGAATAGATGAAGTCTGTCCCGGCTGGCCTGAACTCTGTTGCATCTGAACACCAGATACCTTACCTTTCAAGGCCTCTACAGGGCTTGCAACCTGTACTTTGCTAATATCATCAGACTTAACTGTTGCTGCAGAACCTGTAAAAGCAGACTTTTTCTGAGTTCCATAAGCAACAACCATCACCTCATCCAAGGTCTTATTGTCGCCTTCCAAGGTGACTTTCATATTTGGTCCGGCTTTCACTGTCTTGCTTTGCATGCCGATATACGAAATCTCTAAACGCGAACCGGCTGGTGTAGAAAGCGAGAACTTACCATCGGTATCAGTCACTGTACCCGTATTTGTGCCCAAAACCTTAATTGAAGCACCAATAATAGGCTCACCATCTTCACCAGAGACAACTGTACCTGAAACCTGTGTTTGTGCCAAAGCCATTCCAACACTGAGGAAAAGGCCTACCAAAAAAACATCATTAGTCTTTTTTTCCATAAAATCTCTCTCTTTAAGTTATAATTAATTATTTGTTTGTTTTCTTATCCTTATACCTTATTATATATAGTACGAAAATAATCTAAAACTACCCCGCTCAGATAGCGTCAGCGTCACAAAAGGTTCGTATTCCGAACCTTGTAACTATTTTTTTCTTAACCAAAAGAAATTATTAGACACAACCCTTTTTTTCTCGTAGTCTCTTTCTATTAATTAACTTTTATAAAAAGTATATTTATGGTTACAAAATTAAGAAATGTTTAGATTACTTCCAAACGTTTTCTGCAAAAAGTTACTTTTTAAGTGCTACTTTTAACATAATTAGTTCTGTTTTCTTATGTTTTCGTTACAAATTAAAAAGTGATAAAGTTCCAAATCGTTAAATCACAAGAGACAAACAGATGAGAAAGTGGATAGACGCACAGGTAGACACGAAAACAAATCATAAAAACTCGCCTGTAAAAACCTAAAAAAATAAGAGCCAATAGACACCAAACAAGAACGGAAGAAAAAGGGAAAAGAATCGTTAAAAAGATAGGGGTTTATGATAAAAGAGAAAGAGAAAGTAAAACGTTTTTAACCAATTTTACCACACAATCTGAAACAACTAATCATGTAATTCCTTATATTTGCACCCGATATTTAATTATTAACAAACACAAGAGTTATGAAGAATTTAAGAAATGTAATGTTGCTTTTTTTGCTGCAAGTGCAGCGATGATAGCATGCCAAAAACAATGGTAAGACTGCTGCAAATGCAGCTGGTAATGACTCAGCTGCAACCGATACAGTTGCTGTTGATACTTTTTGTTTACGAGGGAGAAATCCTGGTGCTGACGCAAGTTCAGTATACACATTGAAACTCGCCAATGATTCTACTGATGGTTTCGCACTACACATCCAATCTTCAAAAAGCCCAAGCAAAGCCTGAAGACTATACAGGTAAGAAGGTTGTTGAAACAAAGAAGGTTGATGGTAAAGACGTAACAGTTTATAAGTTCGCTTTTAGGCAAGGACACAACTTACTTCAAAGTTGTTAACGACTCTACGCTTCGCATGGTTAACGACCAAGCAGAAGAGGCAGCTTCTAAGCTCAGCTACGACTTGAAGTTGAAGAAATAAGCACGCTGAATAAAACAAATTAAAAAGAAGCGGAGGTGCTCTGGCAGCATCTCCGCTTTTATTTTATTCTCCCCTTAAAGACTATTAACGACTTCCTTCAGGGCTATTTTTGATTTCCTTAAGCCTCTTTCGGCTAATGATATAACCGCCGTCGACGAACAATTAAAACTTTTCTACTTACGATTTCGACTCACTACACTTTTTGAAACCACACGAGGCGCAAGCAGTTCTTTATATTCTTTGGAGTCATCCAACAGCTTTTCAGCCGCCTTTACCTGCTTATCATGTTTCAAAGTATATTCAATTGTGCCGCGCTGATAATAGTAAATACCGATTATATCGCTTGCCAATGCCTGCATAATTCGCTCACGATTATAATCCAAATCCTTAGCAACATTATGCTTTAACTTGCTTTCTATTGCATCAAATTCAGGCTTTGCATCATCATAATAACCTTCAAACTTAGCCGTTTTCACAAGCTCTTTCAAGATCTTTTCACTCACACCATCATATTTAAAGCCACTTTTCAGCACGTGTTGCTTAAAGGCTTCGTAGTCAGCATTGGTGAGTTCAAACTTCGATGGATTGTCAATTGTGGGATGTTTTGCCACATAGTCAATCACGAAATCAAGCACTGTTTCCGTCGAATCAATCACCGACATCAGGTAAGACTGAATATTTGACGCCGTATCGGGCTTGATTTCAATATCTGGTTTGATGCCACCGCCATCACGAACTTCACGTCCATGCAACGTATGGAATACCTTACTGAGCGAATCGGGCACGTGTTCTGTCGAACCAACTCGGTCGTGTCGGTAGTTAATTGCTTGTATACAACGACCACTTGGAATGTAATATTTATGTGTCGTTAGCTTCATCTTTCCATTATATGGCAAGTCAATCGTGGTCTGAACAAGGCCTTTCCCATAGGTACGCGTACCCATTACAACCGCCCGATCAAGGTCTTGCAGCGCACCAGCAGTAATCTCACTTGAGCTTGCGGTATTGCCATTGACGAGCACAACGATAGGCATCACGGTGTCGATTGGTTCTGATGTCGTCTTAAAATCATGGTCAAGTCGTTTCACTTTGCCTCTATTGGAAACAACAGTCACATCTTTTGGTACAAAAAGATTCACGATATTAACGGCTTCACTCTCTAATCCTCCACCATTATTCCTTAGGTCTATGATGAGCTTTTGCATGCCGTCTTTCTTCATTTCGACAAAAGCACGGCGGAAATCTTTGGCACATCCCTCAGTGAATTGATTCAAATTGATATACCCAACGCCATGATTTAACAACCCAAAAATAAGGCACTGCAGGCATCTTAATTGCACCGCGTGTGATCTTCATCTTCATGATTTTACCCGATGAAGGGCGTCGAATCTTAATGACAAATGTCGTGCCGGCATCTCCTCGAAGATGGTCACTTACAAACTGAGTTGACTTGCCTTCCATCGACAAATCATCGATTGCAAGTATGAAATCTCCCTTTCTTAATCCCGCGTTTGCAGCCGGCATGTTCTCATAAGGCTCATCAATGAACACATTCTTATATTTCGGACTATAACGTATTAAGGCTCCAACACCGGCATATTTACCAGTCATCATCATCTTAAGGTCATTGCCTTTCGCCTGTGGATAATATTCTGTGTAAGGGTCAAGGGCGTCAAGCATCGACTCAATAGCAGTCCCAATAACGGTATCAGCAGGTAATTTGTCGACATAAAGTAAGTCGAGATTCTTGTAAATGGCATTGAACACCTCAAGATTTTTTTGGCCACATTGAAGTTATGGTCTTTATCGTTTTGTGCTGCAACAGGCAAGGAAAGCAACACTAAAAATGTATAGCAACAGTTTTTTTCATAATTGTACAAAAGTAATATATATCAATGTAAAACCACTACTCTCTCCATTAAATTTCATGAAAACAAGCATAAAAATGATTTTTCTAAAAATTATTTGGCGGTTCAAAAAGAATGTCTTATCTTTGCAACCGCAATTCAGAAATGAACTTTGCAACAATGCTTCAATAGCTCAGTTGGTTAGAGCACCTGACTGTTAATCAGGGGGTCGTTGGTTCAAGCCCATCTTGAAGCGCTACAAAAAGGAATCCTTCACAAGAGGATTCCTTTTTTTGTTTTTACTCTCGTTTGAAAAATAACGAGGGAGCAATCTGACCCATTTTACACGACAAAATGATGCAAAACACACGATGAAATGGGGCATTTTGCACGATGAAATGGCACAGATGATGAGTCGCTTTCGATGACATGAAATGCAAGCTGCCTCTTTTTATACTTACATCTCTTTGAAACTAAAAAAATAAAGTCTTATCTTTTGTGACGTGATTTCATGATGCACTTGCCACGTCATGGCTATGTGTTTTTATCATCACATCGCCCGAATGGTGAAAACATTTCATTCAACCCAGCACACCAAACAAAACATCTGGTTACTCATCTACTAAAGAATAACGCATAACAATGAAAGTCACACTTCAATTTATTCTAAGTAATTGGGGGCTATGGCCACTGCTTACAGCGCTCTTTAGCTTAGTCTTCGGCGTTGGTTTAACAAGAAATTGGGGCAATGCAGCATTGTGGTTATGGTTCTGTTTAATCATTGTGACACTGATAACCCAGCTTTATGTCATGCTGCAATACGTTAAAGCACGCAAATGGATGAGTGCTTTCATGCTGCTTCTGCTCATGGTTGTGTCAATGATGTCGTTCTTTCTGTTCTTTGCCATCGCAGTAATGAGCGACGGAAAAAGGCTTGCCCATGCAAGCCGTCTGACGATGAAAAAGCAAAAAGAACAATGCTTTTACAAACATTGTTCTTTCATTTCTTGTGGAAAATCAACAGCATCATATAGCCGTTTTCTATCGGATTTGACTACGATTCATTAAATTTCAACCGACCTTTTTATATAAAGCAGTTCCTCTCCCCTATTGATGTGCTATGTGGGAAGCTCCTTATCATCATAGAAAAGGAGTCTCGCCATGGCATCATTTTTAGAAATAATAGGTCAATCCCACTTGCCAAGCGTTGGCACGAGCATTGGTTGACTTGCCGGCTAAGGCGTCCAGCCCCGATTCAACCGCTTGACTGGCGGTCATCTCTGCCGTCTTTCCGCACGCAACATTATAGTTGGCACTAAGTTGGAAGTGCTGAAGCAGCATGACTCAAAGCCCTAAGTTCACGCTGAAATTAGACTTTTTTTACCCTGCCATTGCGCTCTATCGTCGACAATAGATTGGTCTTTTTGCCCACAGGGAAACCGACTTTGAGGGCCTGCAAAGAAGAAAACGCTGGCATTATCTCCTAAGCCTACGCTATAACGGGCATTGATTGGAACAATGATTTGCTGCTGAACCAGCGCCTCATCTGCCACAGTTAGCTTCGCCTGTCGCTTGTCATAGAGGGCTGAAATATCTACAGCGAGCCCCGTAGGTGGCAAGCCAAACTTCACCGTTGGACCGAAAAAGAATCCACACTGATTACTTCTGTCAAAGACATGTTTATCAAAAGTCATGTTTGTGACATTCAATCCGCCCTTTAAACCGAAACGAAACTTAGCCTCAGCTGTGATGCAACAAAGCATCAGTAAGGCCATAACAAAAGCTACTCTAATTTTTTTCATACTCTAATTCTTTTTTTATCTATTGATGTTATGTGGTTTTTAATGACGCTGCCGACGCACAGTAACCCGCGCCTGACCTGACACAGAAGAGCCGCCATCCGACGAAGCTCTACGATTGCGACGCACGCTGGTTGGCGCACTGTTTGTTGCTCGGCGGTTTGTCAATCGCTTGCTTTTTAGATGTTTTTTTGTATCAGCCTTTGCAACGCTATCCAACGAATCTTTGCGCGACGAATCGCCCCATATATTCTTTTTCAAAAGTAGCAATCTCGCGCTCAATTCGACGCTGTTCTTGATTCAATGCACTATCATTCTTGCAATATTGTGATAGCGTCTGGCCCAACATATTTGTCGTTTTATAGATCTTTCCCTTGTAAAGATTCATGGTAAAATAGTCTGCAAGACTCATCACTGCAGCATTATTTAGGTTACTTGTCATAACAGTTTGTTTGGCAAGTGCAGACGCAATATCGTCATATTTCACCCAAAACAGGGGATATTTTGTCGTGCCATCACCGAAATCATCCAGTCGTTCCATGATGGGACATAAGGCAAGTACCTTCGTGTGGAACGTCCCAGTAGCCTGATCAAAGTATGAACTCTCTTTTGAGATAATAGCCTTTTTACTTCGGCCGATGGTATGTCACTGTTGTCTATATGCACGCCTTTGTCCGTACGTTCAAAAATAGATATGGTGGTCATTTAAGAATGTAAGTGGCTGCACTTTTGAGTCATCTGAGAACTTCACATTACCGTCAAGACGATATTGATAGACGTTAATTCCGCCGCGACTTGGGCCTGCCATCATCAACTTAAAAAGCAAAGTAAAGAGATTCATGCGTCCATCCGTAGGCTCAACAGGGTAGTATAAGGCCGCATTGGCATTATCGTTGAGATTCAGTTCGCGGTAAACATCACGACGCCAGACCACATCTTCGCTCATCGGTTCTTGCGTTGGATACATCAGTTTGGCTCTCAATGTCAAGTTATTGGCATTGCTTTTCTTCACCTTTGCAGCCGCTTCAGCCTGTCGAAGCGGTGACTGTGCCCTGCCATTCATACAGCAGAGGGCTGCCAACAGCATTACATATAGTCTTTTTTTCTTTATCATCATCTTACAATTACTTCCAAAAGCCCTGTCAAAGTGCGTGTGATTCCGTCAGGACCAACGGCTTTAACATGGCTGATATAAAATCTTTTGTTTCGTGATAGGCTGCGGAAGGTCTCACGTTGGCGGTCAGAGAAGTTTGCTCCTGCTGATGCAACAGGGACCGCATTGCCCATATTATCAAAGAAAACGGTTTCAAAACTCAACACGCGGAAAGGGATATCGAGGAGTCCATCATCAATAGCGGCATGGATACCCGACGCTCCCATCAACGCAGCTTTAGCCATTGCACCTCCTTTAAAAGCGGTTTGTTCCAAGAGCGATATAGGCAGATGGGTCGGGCAACTTACGCACATGGAAGACAAAAAGGAGGTAGCGTTCTGACCTGACCATTGTCTCGTGCCGTGACATGAATCGTGACATCACGACCTACTGCGGCTGGAGTGGCGATGAAATGTCCATTGCCTTTCGCTGTCAATCCCCCTCCTGTCATTGATATTGAGACTGCATTGGCAGGCACACCCGGCACACTTACGCTCATCGGATTAGGGGTAACCAGCATATAAAACATTCATCATGTCGGCGGCAACTGTGGCACTTGTGGGTGCAGGAACAACGTTATATTTCTGTAAGAAGTTACGACGTATGAGGTCGCCCCTACGATTTTGCATCAAGATATAACCGCTAAGGCTATGTTCTCCAACGCCCGATGCCGTGAAACTATATTGTCCATTGCGCGACATTACACGCTGTCCGTTGACAAATATCTGGGGTTGTAGCGTCGTATCTACGGCAGCCATGACGATGGAAGCATTGAAACGTTCGCCCGGATAGAGTGTCGTTTTCTCGGGAATCACGTAAGCATTGAGCTTGTTTACACGGATATCTTTCACATCAATGTTTGAAACGAGCGTGTGAAGTACCTCACCTTCGGCGTAACGTACATCGCTTTGAAGCTTTGAAAGCAAGGTAACGGCGGCGGCAACTGGCATATTTTCAAACATATATTCCTGCCAGTTCTTGCCCTGAAGGCGCGCTTTTTGCGGAACAGTTGTAGAGAGATTGTCTGCTATAATGCGCTTCTGATGTGGGTCATCTATAAGATTCAAGATGCGCTCTCGATAGGCATTAACACGCAACAAGAGAGCCTTTTCCCTTCCCAGTCAATGGTGCTAACATCACCTCTCCCAGCCGCATCAAGGTTATCTTTGTTCTTAATCTGATTGACATCTCCGTCCTTTCCATCTGCATTCTTTACGATAGCGACTTTCAATTGCTGTGCAAAGTCGAAGAGAGAATCGCTCATTTGCTTCACCGCTGTAGCCTTTTTCAAACCACGCTTTCACCTTTTCGGGGTTCTGTTTCATCTGCATTTCAAAGTCCCGATACAATGAAATGTTCTCTTGAGTAGCGTTGCCTGTTGTGCGGTTTAGACTGTCTTCTACGATTGAAAAGCCATCCAACACCTCGGTAGAGATATTGAGTGCGAGCATGGCCAACAAGACTATATACATCAAGTTGATCATTTTTCTGACGCGGAGATACCAGTCTTTTTCTTAATAGCCATTAGAGCGTTGGGGTTTGATTTGGTGCAGCTGCACGCATGTTTGTCGTCATTGCTTCAATCATCCGGGCATAGATTGCGTTGAGTTGTTCAATATGTCGCGCCAAAAGACGACTCTGTTCATTAATCTGATCGATAGTTCCAATCTGCTGACTGGCACTCTTCAACTGCATCTCATACACCTTTGTGATGCCTGTAAGCGTTCGATTGAGGTTCTCCATCTCCTCACTATCGCGTGTGAGACGAGTGCTTTGCGCCCCTACTTTGCCAAGAATCTCGGTGAGTTTCGTTAGTTCTTCAACATAGTTTTGTTGGGCTTCAGCCATTGCAGGGTCTACTTTCGGAAGCGCTATTGAAGCTACTTGTTCCGTCAGCGATGCTGTCTTTGCCACTGCGGGGGCTGCCGTCGTCATTGGTTGAGCCTGTATCTGCGGCGTAACCGAAGGCTTTACATTAGCCGAAACCTCATCCGTTCGGGTGAGATATTCATCCGTTAGATGAGTGGGGAGTTCCATTCCATCTGTTGTTTTGTCAAAAGGACGGTCGAAAGCAGATAGGAAGAACACCACAACTTCAGTGCCCATACCAAAGATAAGCCAAAGGTCTGCCCCCTCAATATGAATCAACTTAAGGAGTGCTCCGAGTACAACGATAGAGGCACCCCAGCTATATGCATAGTTCAAAAAGGTCTGACCGGGCACACTGTCCATCCACTTTTGCAGACGATAGACGATGTTTAATTTACTATATCTTGTCATTTTTTTCTTGCTTTTTATTACTACTTGTTGACGTGGCGAGGCTTCGAACACAACGAAATCCAATGTAACAACGCGGATGGTTTTGATACTCCCAAGAACGCCAAGCCGAACGAATCAAAGCTCTCAGGGTCCTTCCATGAGCCACCGCGCACACTCTTTTTCTTCAATGCATAGGGGTCTTCTTTGGCGGCATTATAAGCAAGTTGCGGGTTAATATCATTCATTGCGTCTACGCCCGAAGCCGTATATGCCGTACTTGTCCATTCCGCCACGTTGCCAGCCATATCAAAAAGTCCGTTAGAATTAGCCCCATAGATGCCCACTTTGCTTGTAATGAGATTGCCATCTTCGGTATAATTGCCACGATCGGGCTTGAAGTTAGCATAGAAACAGCCATTACCATTCTTCATATCTCTATTCTCCCATGGGAACTCATTACCGCTTTTACCACGTGCTGCATACTCCCATTCGGCCTCAGTAGGTAGGCGATAGCGCTGAACATAACGTGCTTCACCGCCTAATCCCTTAAGTAAATAGTCCGTACGCCATGCGCAAAAGGCATTCGCTTGCTCCCAAGTGACGCCCACAACTGGGTAATCATTATAGGCAGGATTACTGAAATAGTTACGCAAATACATTTCATTGTCAGCGTTCTTAAAGTCATTTACCCAGCACGTTGTATCGGGATAGATGTTCACAATGTATGTGTTCAAGAAGTCCCAAGGCCCAGTTCGTGGTCTATCTATCGTCTGTCTGACAATCTTTCCCTCGTCATTTATATAGGCGGTATCCTTTGAAATCATCACCGGTTCGTCGTCATTTGTAAGCACATCGGTGTTAAACGACCGCTCTTCGGGATTCATACGATTGCGCCGAAGGGCTGCAGCCGAGTAATCATAAATCTCATAACGATAGTTCATTTGACGCCAATCAAGCAGTTTTTTTCGCCTGTAACAGGGTTCGTAACATAAAGACTTTCTATGGCACGCTGCTCATCTTCATTAGGCTTTCGAGGCAAAGGCTTCTTCCAGTTGACGCGCGGCGTGATGGCGTTTCCATCTTTATCTTCCGTAATCATATAGCTTTCGTCGCCTGCATAGGCAGGGTCGGCCAAACGAGTACGCAGAATACTGTCGCGAACCCACATCACAAACTGTTTATATTTGGAGTTTGTTACCTCGGTTTTCATCCATCCAAAAAGCCATCCACGGAGATGTCTTTCTTCGGTGTTTTCTCTCCCCAGAGCGAGTCTTGCTTATCAAGTCCCATGTGCAAGAAGCCTCGTTCAACCTTTACCATGCCATAAGGTGTAGGCTCAGAAAAGGCTCTTCCGCCACCTACTCCCACGACTTCGCCCCCTTTTCCGGCCATAGACAGGCCCTTACCACTAAAGCAACCTGTCATCATACAACCTGTTATGAGGAGCCATAACCCTATCTTTATCTTATGTTTCATTGTCTGTTGTTATAAGATTCTAACGCTTTGATGTTTGTTTTTGCCTTTCTTTGCGAGGTTTAGTTCCGTTTGATAACCCACAAAAAGCTCATGACTTCCATTGCCAAGGCTTAGTCCTGAGGTATAAACTTCATAGCTATAACCTACCACAACACCATGGAAAGTTCCGCCAATCAGAGCCGTAACAGAGTTTGTCGGACTATAACTGATGCCGCCATAAAGCATTTTTCCTTCGTGCGAATAAACCAATCTTCCGGTTACATCCGCCCGATAGGCCTTACCATCTGTGCGTAAAAGCACCGAAGGTTTTATTTTTCAAGAACGGATTTCTAAGTTGAATATTGTATCCACCCGTCAGATAATAAGTGGGAGAAACCGGCAATTCATTGACATCCCCCATACGAATCTTGGGGCGATTCAAATGTTGCACCGATGCACCGGCATACCAATGGCGCTGCAAATAGTAAAGTCCTGCACCAACATCTATGCCATTTCCGTTGACATCTGTAGTCGCAAAGGCCGGATCTCCGGGTGTAGAGAGGTCGACTTTTGAGCCATCAAAGCTCTCATTTAGTAGTGAAACCTGCAGACCAACACGTAGCTTTCCCCCAACAAACTTCGTCTGAGCAGCATATAACAAGCCTAATTTCTGATGCGTGAAAAGTCCAATTTTCTCGTTAACGAATTGCACTCCGGCTCCTTGATAGCACCGCATGGCATAAAAAGGCAGGTCGGCAGAGGCATACATCGTACGCGGATGATTCTCAAAACCCGTAAAATTCAGCGCATAAGCCAAGTTGACATTGAGCTTGTTTTCCTTTCCGGCAGCAGCAGGATTGAATGAAGTCTCCATGTCAAAATAATGACTGAAGGCTGCATCATACTGCGCTTTGGCTGTCACAGCAACCCAAACGAGCATCACTGACAAAAGAAATCTAATCGTTTTATGCACGCTTATATAACGCGAATCCTTATATATTATTGCACGAAATTTATTGCATAAAAACATATTCGCCCACCTATTATTATCTCATCTGCGGCAAATCGTCTCGTAAACAGCACCCTTTCACCCTATCATTCCACTCATTTTACAGCGTAAAATCATAGTAATCAGTTTTCGCATCATAACACATTGAGCATCAGAAAGATAGTAACGAAGTTGAGATAAAAACAAAATAAGACTTTCATTCGACAGAAACAAGCTGAACCTTATCCATTTATGCCGACACGAAACACCCTAAATAATAGAAAAAAGTCATAAAAAAACATCTCCCAAACAAGGATGTTTCGAGAAACAAACCCTTTGAGAGATGTTCTTTTCTATTGCACGCTGTCTCATGAAAACACAAGCACAGCAATATCAAAGAAGCCTTTGTCAAACAACAACTCCACTTGTTGGAGCGGCCCAACAGAAGCTACTTATTTAATATTCATCGTCATTCCACAAGAAATCATCCTTTGAAGGATAGTCTGGCCAGATGTCTTCGATGCTTTCATAAACATCACCTTTCGTCTTCTATTTCTTGCAGATTTTCTAATACTTCTAATGGAGCGCCCGAACGAATAGCATAGTCTATCAACTCTTCTTTAGTTGCGGGCCAAGGTGCATCTTCAAGTTTTGAGGCTAATTCTAGTGTCCAATACATAGTCTTATCTTTTTAATTCATTCACAATTATGCGTGCAAAAAATAGCAAAAATAAATCTTATCCACAAGAAAAAGATGAAAGTTTTTTTCGATGAAAATGCCAATAAAGATTAAAACAAAGAATTACACTTCTAAGAGTAACCAGCAGCCAATCTTGAAAAGAACGCCCTGCATCTGCGCTATGACAACATGAAAAGAATAGTATCACGAGACATGAAAGATTAGAATTAAGTCTGATTTTCAGGATAGCAGAAATCAGTCGTCTTTATGTCATGAAAAAGGAAAAAGGAGAAACCAGAAAAAAATAAGACATTGACTCGTGTTTTGCCTTAAAAAGAAAAACCAACCATCCTAAATAAAAAAACACGAATTAGTTGCATATTACAGATATTATTCGTAATTTTGCAGCGTTCAGTGGAATGAGGGACTCCAAAGAGAGTTCCTCATTTTATTTTAATAAGACATATATGATTGACAAAAACGTCGTAAAAAAGTTAGTAGAAGAATGGCTGGCAGGCAAGGAATACTTTCTTGTGGGCATAGAAATCAGCCAAGATGACAAGATTGTTGTTGAGATTGACCACGCTGATGGCGTTTGGATTGAAGACTGTGTGGACTTGAGTAAGTATATAGAAGACCATCTCAGTCGTGACGAAGAAGACTATGAACTCGAGGTAGGTTCAGCTGGTTTAGGTCAGCCTTTCAAGGTACTTCAGCAATACATCAACTTCATTGGTAAGGAGGTTGAAGTGTTAGATGCTGATGGAAAGAAGTATCAAGGCGTGCTAAAGAGCGTTGATGGTAACGACTTTACAGTGACCGTAAACGAGAAAGTGAAAGTGGAAGGAAAGAAACGCCCCCAGAAAAATGGACGTAGATCACACTTTCAACATGGATAATGTAAAAATATACTAAATACTTAATAAGTTTCAAATAAAGCTATGGCAGCAAGAAAAATTGAAGAAGATTCAATCAGTTTGATTGACACCTTCCGTGAGTTTAAGGAGACGAAGAATATCGACCGCACAACGTTAGTGAGCGTTTTGGAAGAAAGTTTCCGCAATGTGCTCGCTAAAAATCTTTGGTAGTGACGAGAATTTTCGACGTTATCGTGAACCCAGACAAAGGCGACTTTGAGATTTATCGCAACCGAATTGTAGTGGCAGATGGTGAGGTTGAAGACGAGAATAAGCAGGTTGCATTGACCGAAGCCCGTAAGATTGAGCCCGATTATGAGGTGGGTGAAGAGGTTTCGGAACAAGTAAACTTTGCGAAATTCGGCCGTCGTGCCATCCTGAATCTACGTCAAACCTTGGCGTCAAAGATATTAGAATTAGAGCACGATACACTCTATAATAAATATAAAGACCGTGTAGGTCAGATTATATCTGGCGAGGTTTACCAGATTTGGAAACGTGAAGTGTTGGTCGTAGATGACGAAAACAATGAGCTGATTCTACCGAAAAGTGAACAGATTCCGGCTGATGTTTATCGCAAAGGTGAGACAGTTCGCGCCGTCATCTTACGCGTAGACAACGAAAAACAACAATCCAAAGATTATCCTTTCACGCACAAGTCCGCTCTTTCTTGGAGCGCTTTGCTTGAGGCAGAAGTACCTGAAATTAACGACGGACTTATTGCTATCCGCAAGATTGCTCGCATGCCGGGAGAACGTGCAAAGATTGCCGTTGAGAGCTTTGACGACCGCATTGACCCAGTTGGTGCATGTGTAGGTGTGAAGGGAAGTCGCGTACATGGCATCGTACGTGAACTCTGCAATGAGAATCTTGACGTTGTAAACTATACGTCGAACATCAACCTCTTTATCCAAAGAGCCTTGAGTCCGGCACGTGTAAGCAGCATAAACATTGATCAAGAAAACCATAAAGCTGAGGTATATCTACAGCCAGAAGAAGTTAGTTTGGCTATCGGTCGCGGTGGATTAAACATTAAATTGGCATCCATGCTAACCGAATTTACGATTGATGTGTTCCGTGAGGTTCCAGAAGGTGAGGCAGACGAGGACATCTACTTGGATGAATTCTCTGACGAAATCGACCAATGGGTGATTGAAGCCATTAAGAGTATCGGCTTGGATACAGCTAAAGCAGTGCTCAATGCACCACGCGAAATGCTCGTAGAAAAGGCCGACCTCGAAGAAGAAACCGTGGATCATGTCATCAATGTGCTGCGTGCTGAGTTTGAACAATAATCAAATGATTTGATAAGTTGCAATAAACCCTATCAACACGCAACAGGAAAAAGAGTACGTCTTCTCTTGATTTCTACCTCAATAGGAAATGATTTTGAATGACAACTCAATGAGAAGACAACCTTTTTAGAAGACGTTCTCTCTAAATAGAGGCAGCAAATGGAATACTTTCTGCATGCAATCAGCCTGAGAGAACATTATATTTGAGGAACGAGATAAAACGAAAAAAAGAAGTAAAACAATTACATGAGCATCAGATTAAACAAAAGCATTACGTGAATTAAACATAGGACGTCAAACGGCAGTTGACTTCCTTACGAAGAAAGCAGAACTTGGAGAGGTGAAAGACGACTTGAGTTTTAAACTCAATGACGCACAATATCAGGCTCTCGTTGAGGCGTTCAAACAAGATGCCGCAGTACGAAGTGAGGCTGAAAAAGCTCTTCCAAAAAGAAACCAAAAGAAAAGAAACATGCGACTGAAGCGAAAGACAATCGTGCCGAGAACCTGCTGAAATCATCTAATCAACAGGTATATACGCCGAAGGGAAAGATAAACCTTGACGAGGTAGGAAAAAAGCCTTCGCCAAAGAAGTCTGCTGCTCCTGAAGTGAAAAAAGCTCCAGAAAAAAAGGTTGCTGCCGTCAACCCGGAGCCTGAAAAGAAAGTAATAAAAGCCACAACCTGAGGCTCCCAAACCACAAGTAAAGGTTGAAAAAGCCTGTCGAAGTGCAAAAAACGGAGGCTCCTCAAAAAGCCTGTCACCGAGGAAAAAGAACGAAGAAGGAATCTTCACTTTGAATAGCGAGAAGAAGATTCTCAATACTCCTAAGGTGAACGTCTTAGGGCAAAAATAGACCTCGATGCAATAAATCAGAGCACGCGTCCGAAGAAGAAGTCTAAGGAGGAAAAACGCAAAGAGCGTGAAGAAAAGGCAGGAACACAGCATGGTGGCGAGCGTAAAAAGCGTGTGCGCATCAACAAAGAACGCGTAGACATCAATGCAGAGGCGAAACAAAACAATGGTGGTGGTAACGGCGGAAACGGCGGAAAGAACAAGAATAAGAAGAACCGCAACAAGCGAAATCAAAAACCTTTGGAGGTAGATGATGAGGCTGTGGCACGCCAAGTAAAAAGAAACGCTGGCACGATTGACAAGCAAAGAGCCAAAAACAAGAAAGGCGCTAAGTATCGTAAAGAGAAACGTGAGGCCGTTCAAGAAAAAGCTGCAACAGGAGGCAAACGCAGAGCGCAAGGAAGCCAAAATCCTAAAACTCACCGAGTTTGTTACCGTCAGTGAATTGGCTACAATGATGGATATCAGCGTGACACAAGTTATCTCTACGCTGATGAGTGTAGGCATAATGGTGTCTATAAACCAGCGACTTGACGCGGAAACTATTAACATGGTAGCCGATGAATTCGGTTTTAAGACCGAGTATGTCAGTGCAGAAGTGCAGGAAGCCGTAAGCGAAGACGTAGACGACGAGAATGACCTTGTGCCACGTGCACCAATCGTTACCGTCATGGGACACGTCGATCATGGTAAGACTTCACTGCTTGACCATATCCGAAACACTAACGTAATTGCCGGTGAAGCAGGTGGTATCACCCAGCACATTGGTGCCTATGGTGTTACACTTAAGAATGGACAGAAGGTTACTTTCCTTGATACTCCAGGACATGAAGCCTTTACTGCCATGCGTGCTCGTGGCGCTCAGGTAACTGATATCGCTATTATCATCATTGCAGCAGATGACTCTGTGATGCCAACAACAAAGGAAGCAATCGCTCATGCACAAGCAGCGGGCGTGCCGATGGTATTTGCAATCAACAAGATTGATAAGCCGGGAGCGAACCCAGACAGGATTCGTGAGGACTTAGCCAACATGAATTTGCTCGTTGAAGAATGGGGAGGTAAATACCAATGCCAAGAGATTAGTGCAAAGAAAGGTGTCGGAGTAGACGCTCTTCTCGATAAAGTGCTGCTCGAAGCAGAGATGCTTGACCTCAAGGCGAACCCCAATCGGAAGGCTACCGGAACTATTATTGAGTCATCACTTGATAAGGGTCGCGGTTATGTTAGTACAGTTCTTGTGAGCAATGGCACACTAAAGATTGGAGATATTGTTATTGCAGGAACCAGTTGGGGACGTATAAAGGCGATGTTTAATGAACGTAATCAGCGCATCACTGAAGCCGGACCATCTGAACCAGCCATTATACTTGGGTCTCAATGGAGCACCTACTGCAGGAGACTTATTCCATGTATTGAGTCAGAACAAGAGGCTCGTGAGATTGCAAACAAACGCGAACAATTGCAGCGAGAGCAAGGATTGAGAACACAGAAGCGCCTGACACTTGGCGACATCTCACACAGAATTGCTCGTGGCGAGTTCCATGAGTTGAACATTATTGTTAAGGGTGACACCGATGGTTCTATCGAAGCATTGAGCGATTCGTTTATAAAGCTCTCAACAGAAAAGGTACAAGTGAATGTCATTAGCAAGGCAGTAGGACAAATAAGCGAGAACGATGTCATGTTAGCCAGTGCTTCTGACGCTGTCATCGTAGGCTTCCAGGTTCGTCCTTCGTCTGATGCACGCCGCTTAGCTGACCGAGAAGGTGTTGAGATTAACACCTATTCTATCATCTACGACGCTATCGATGACATCAAGAGTGCCATGGTTGGTATGCTCGATAAAGTGAAGAAAGAGATTGTTACCGGCCAAGTTGAAGTACAACAAGTATTCAAGATTTCCAAAGTTGGAACGATTGCAGGTGGCTTAGTGACTGAAGGTAAGGTGCATGCCAAGGATAAAGCCCGCGTGGTTCGCGATGGAATTGTAATCCGTACGGCTGAAATCAATGCCCTGAAACGTTATAAAGACGATGTGAAAGAAGTTCCGATGGGTATGGAATGTGGCTTGAGTCTTGTCAACTTTAACGACATCATGGAGGGTGATATTATTGAAACCTTTACTGAAATTGAGGTAGAACAGAAACTGTAAACATTGTAGAGAGGTCATGTCAAACTTGAGATGACCTCCTCTCTACATATATATAATAAGGTAGTGACACTCTCCATTAAAGACAGGGTGTCACTATTGTGGTTAATAACAAATGTTACCAATTCAATAATGGTATACATTTTGTTGTACCATTCCATAAATTCAGGAATTTAGAAATGGCAGAAAAAAAGAAAAAAATGAGTTTGTAAAACAGGTGGCAGAAAAGAAATATGAGTTCGGCTTTACCACTGATGTACAAACTGATATTATAGAAAAGGGGCTCAACGAAGACGTTGTTCGTCTCATCTCTAAGAAGAAAGGAGAGCCCGAATGGTTGTTAGATTTCCGCCTGAAAGCTTATGAATATTGGAAAGATCTCAAGCAACCCACATGGGGACATGTGCATCTTCCCGAGATAGACTACCAGGCAATATCTTACTATGCAGACCCATTGGCCAAGAAACCCAAGAATAAAGAGATTGATCCCGAACTCGAAAAGACTTTCGACAAGTTAGGAATCCCACTCGAAGAGCGGTTGGCTCTTAGTGGAACGGCTGTTGATGCTATCATGGATTCAGTATCTGTGAAGACAACATTCAAAGAAAAACTCCGCGAAAAAGGAATCATCTTTTGTAGCATTGGAGAGGCCGTTAAGGAACATGCTGACTTGGTTAAGGAATATTTGGGTAGCGTAGTCCCCTATCGCGACAACTATTTTGCAGCGCTTAACAGTGCAGTTTTCAGCGATGGTTCATTCGTTTATATCCCTAAAGGCGTTCGTTGTCCAATGGAACTCAGCAGTTATTTCCGCATCAACGCACGTAACACGGGACAATTTGAACGTACACTTATCGTCGCAGAAGATAACGCTTATGTAAGTTATCTCGAAGGATGCACCGCACCAATGCGTGATGAGAATCAGCTTCATGCAGCCATTGTAGAAATCATTGTGAAAGACAATGCAGAGGTAAAATACTCTACTGTGCAGAACTGGTACCCCGGAGATGAGCACGGAAAGGGTGGAGTGCTGAACTTAGTCACAAAGCGTGGCGACCTACGTGGCGTCAACTCTAAACTGAGTTGGACTCAAGTGGAAACGGGTTCTGCTATCACCTGGAAATATCCTTCTTGCATCTTACGTGGTGATAACGCTGTTGCCGAATTCTATAGTGTGGCAGTTACAAACAACTTTCAAGAGGCAGATACTGGTACAAAGATGATACACATGGGAAAAAACACCAAGTCTACCATCATCTCTAAAGGCATCTCAGCCGGTCATAGCCAAAATTCCTACCGAGGACTTGTACGTGCTACGGCCAACGCGGATAATGCTCGAAACTACAGTTCGTGTGACTCTCTGCTGTTAGGAAGTAATTGTGGTGCCCACACCTTCCCTTATATGGACATTCATAACGATACCGCTGTCATCGAACATGAAGCAACTACCTCCAAGATATCCGAAGAACAACTTTTCTATTGCAATCAACGTGGCATACCAACAGAGCAGGCCGTAGGCCTCATCGTCAATGGATATGCCAAAGAAGTGCTTAATAAGTTGCCAATGGAGTTTGCTGTTGAGGCACAAAAACTATTGAGTGTAAGTCTTGAAGGAACTGTAGGATAAACGATAATAACAACAATTTTTGATTTAAAAAGAATGTTAGAAGTAAGAAATTTACATGCCACCATTGCTGGCAAAGAGATATTAAAGGGCATCAACCTCATCGTTAAAGATGGTGAAACCCATGCTATCATGGGACCAAATGGCTCTGGTAAGTCAACCTTAAGCGCTGTTTTAACGGGCAATCCACTATATACTGTCACTGCAGGTGAAGCTATTTTCAATGGTCAAGACCTACTACAAATGAAACCAGAGGACCGAGCTCGCGCCGGAATCTTCCTCTCTTTCCAATATCCAGTGGAGATACCTGGCGTGTCAATGACCAACTTTATGCGCGCCGCCATTAATGCAAAACGCGAATATTTGGGTCAAGAGCCGTTGAATACTGCCGACTTTATGAAGCTCATGCGAGAGAAACGGAAGCTCGTTGACTTAGATAGTAAGTTGTCACATCGTTCAGTTAATGAAGGTTTTTCTGGTGGAGAAAAGAAGCGAAATGAAATCTTTCAGATGGCAATGTTAGAGCCAACGCTGAGCATACTCGATGAAACCGACTCTGGCCTTGACGTAGATGCCATGCGCATTGTAGCCGATGGAGTGAACAAAATGCATACCGATAAGACATCAGCTATCGTGATTACACACTATGAACGCCTGTTGGATATGATCAAACCGAATTTCGTTCACGTGCTTTATAATGGTCGTATCGTCAAAACTGCAGGCCATGAACTGGCTAAAGAGATTGAACAGCACGGCTATGATTGGATTAAAGAGGAAGCCGATGCACAGTATGGAGAATAACAAAGGAGGAGAATCATGAACAGTGAACAGCAATATATCGACCTCTATCAAGAGCAATCAGATGCCATCAAGCGTCATTCTGCCGAGCCACTCAACGCTGTGCGCGACCGTGCTTTCAATGATTTCAAAGCACAAGGATTCCCCACACGCAAGGTAGAACGTTACAAATATACCGACATGGCGGCTCTGTTTGCACCCAACTATGGGCTCAACCTCAACCGCCTTGCTATCCCCGTAAACCCTTACGAGGCTTTCAAATGCGACGTACCCAACTTGAGTACCTCGCTCTATTTCATCATTAATGACACCTTTTACACAAAAATGCTTCCCTCAGCTCACCTGCCCGAGGGCGTTATCATTGATTCATTGTGTCATGTAGCGACTGAAAAGCCTGATTTCATTGCTAAATATTACGCCAAACTTGCAAACACTCAAGAAGACGGAATCACGGCGTTGAACACGATGTTAGCCCAAGATGGTCTGCTCGTATATGTTCCGAAGAATGTCAAAATAGACCGACCCATTCAGGTCATCAACATGCTTCGTGCTGATGTTGACCTCATGGTAAACCGCCGTGTGCTGATTATCATGGAGCAAAATGCCGAAGCGAAGTTCCTGTTTTGTGACCATGCTGCCGACGATCGCCGGTTTCTTTCAACCCAAGTTATTGAGGTTTATGTGGGCGAAAATGCTCACTTAGAACTCAACTGCCTTGAAGAGACTCACTTTAAGAACACCCGTGTCAGCAATGTTTACATCGAACAACAGGCCAACAGCCGTGTAAACCATAACGTAATCACCCTACACAATGGAGTAACGCGCAATCGCCTTGACCTTGTTTTCAAAGGAGAAGGCGCCGAATGTCATTGCAATGGTTGTGTGGTTGCCGACAAACAGCAACACGTTGACAATAATACGCTCATCGATCATCAGGTTCCTCACTGCACAAGTAACGAACTTTATAAGTATGTTCTCGATGACCACGCTGTTGGAGCCTTTGCCGGTCGTGTGCTTGTTCGCCAGGAAGCACAGAAAACAAGCAGTCAAGAGACCAATCAAAACCTTTGTGCTGCCAAGACGGCTCGCATGTACACACAGCCTATGCTCGAGATATATGCCGACGATGTCAAGTGTGCTCATGGTTCAACGGTAGGCCAATTGAACGATGCTGCCTTATTCTATATGCAGCAACGCGGTATCAGTCTCAAAGAGGCTAAGCTGCTTTTGGAGTTCGCTTTCGTCAATGAAGTCATCGATAAAATGGAACTTGAACCACTGCGCGACAGACTTCATCACCTCGTTGAAAAGCGTTTCCGCGGAGAATTGAATAAATGTGAGGGATGCCAGCTGTGTAAGTAGGCCGTCAAAAGCCTACTCTTACGCGCTGAAAGAAAGGGCTTCATCATTTCAATTTGAATCGTTCACTCCCTCAAACAGCCTTTTGGTGTTTTTCATTGGGTAAAGAGTAAGCCCGCAATCACTATTAAATTTGCATTATGGATTATGATTTAAATAAGATAAGAAAGGACTTTCCAATCCTTTTCCCGCATGGTTTACGACCGACCACTTGTCTATCTTGACAATGCCGCAACTACGCAAAAAGCCACTTTGTGTGCTTGACAAGATGCGCGAAGAATACTTGAATGTCAACGCCAATGTACATCGCGGTGTGCACTGGCTCAGCCAACAAGCAACCGAACTCCATGAAGGTGCGCGCGAAACCGTACGCAAATTCATCAATGCAAAGAGTGTAAACGAGATTGTTTTCACACGTGGAACCACCGAAGGATTAAACCTAATAGCCTCAAGTTTCAGTGAAGCTTTCATGCAAGAAGGCGATGAAGTCATCGTCTCTACCGTCGAACACCATTCCAATATCGTGCCCTGGCAACTCCAACAACCCCGAAAAGGCATTGTATTGAAAGTCATTCCTATGGATGATAACGGTGCAATGGACTTGCAAGCCTTCGAGAAAATGATTAGTCAGAAAGACTAAGATTGTCAGCATCTCTCACGTTAGCAACGTGCTCGGTACAATCAATCCTGTCGAAGAAGTTATCCGTATTGCCCACGAACACAATATTCCCGTCGTTGTAGATGGAGCCCAAAGTACCCCTCATTTCAAGGTCGACATGCAACAGTTGGACTGCGATTTCTTTGTGTTTAGCGGGCATAAGGTTTATGGTCCAACAGGGAATTGGCGTACTCTATGGCAAAGAAGCCTGGCTCGATAAACTCCCGCCATACCAAGGAGGAGGCGAAATGATTGAACATGTGAGCTTTGAAAAGTCAACTTTTGAACGCCCACCATTGAAGTTTGAGGCTGGAACACCCGACTACATTGCCACTACTGGCCTTGCCACAGCCCTCGATTATGTTTCAGCTTTGGGCATGGACGCTATACAAAAGCATGAAGAAGAGCTCACACGTTATGCCATTTCACAACTCCAAATGATAGAAGGCATGAAGCTCTTTGGCGTGCCTTCACACGCTGATGTGACGCGACTTCACCACGACGCGGTTATCAGTTTCCAACTCCGTGACATTCATCACATGGACATGGGAACCTTACTTGACCGCTTAGGTATAGCCATTCGAACGGGTCATCACTGTGCACAACCACTCATGAATCGCTTGGGTGTGCTCGGAACCTCACGTGCAAGTTTCGCCCTCTACAATACAAAAGACGAGGTCGATGCACTCGTTGCAGGCATTAAGCGCATCTCAACCATGTTCTAAAGTGACTTGCGACACGCCATGACAGCCTTCAACAGCCAACCACAACAAACGGCTCTGGCCACAAAACTGATGTCTGCTGGCAACACAACAAACACGAAAGCCAACTGCGCATTGAGCAGATGCAGGGTCTGACGCATGCTGATTTCTCGCCCGAGCACAGCCGAATAATACGCTGAAAACCACCTAACGGGGCGACAAACAATGTCTTTCAGGCGCACAATAAATTGGCGTAGACTTTGTGATGACTGATGTTGTTCACACTCAAGATAGATATTCTTTTCCATATTTTCAGTTGTTTTTTTGTTCATCTTCAATTACGATTGCAAAAGTTAAACGGAAGCATGGAAGTATCTTTTCACACCAAATCTACACCTGTTAAAAAGTGTTAACACATAACAATTATTAACAATATAATGCTCCTTCCCTATCTCAATAGTGGGTTGATTGAAGCGGGTTGCGACGAAGCAGGCCGTGGATGCTTAGCCGGAAACGTGGTCGCTGCCGCCGTTATCCTGCCCACTGACTATGTGAATCCATTGTTAAACGACAGTAAAAAAGCTTACCGCCAAACAGCGTTATGCCTTGCGCGAGCAGATAGAACATGAGGCGTTAGCTTGGGCAGTGGGTGTAGCCACACCCGAAGAGATTGATAACATCAACATTCTTCACGCCAGTTTCTTAGCCATGCACCGTGCCTTGGACCAACTAAAGCTGCGTCCTGAGGCGGTCATTGTCGACGGAAACCACTTCGATCCCTATGTCATCGGCAAGGGATTACCCGATGAAGGTAAGATTCTTCCTCACACTTGTATTGTCAAAGGCGATGGAAAATATCTGAGTATTGCGGCGGCCAGCATCCTCGCAAAAACCTATCGAGACGACTATATGACTGAACAGGCCCTGCGTTTCCCCTTCTATGGTTGGGAGAAAAACAAGGGATATCCCACAAAAACGCATTATCAGGGCATAGAGAAGCATGGACTTTGCGCGTTACATCGCAAGAGTTTTAACACCCACCCTAACCTTTCCAAAGGGATAAAGCACGAACTTGACGAAGGAGAATTGGTGTTTAAATAGCATTCTTTCTCTTCTTTCATATCATGGAAAGTATTGAAACAACATAGCAATATCAAACGAACACCCCACCCTTTCCGTGAGGTTGGGTAAGGAATCAACTCTATGAAGAAACTTGGCAACGAGCTTACGCTCATTCTTTTGATGACCGATGGCACAGATTATACAGCAAATGATTTGTGTGAACATTTGCAATGCACGCGTCGTAACCTTTATTACTATCTGCAATTTCTACGCGATTATGGTTTTAATGTCGTTAGAAATGGCAATTATTATCGTCTTGATCCACACTCACCCTTCTTCCGTCGCATCACCACTGCGGTCAATTTCACGAAGGCAGAGGCTGCTTTACTGCATCAGTTAGCCTCGGGTGCCGACACCAAGAGCCCCACCATTGCGTCTATAAAGAATAAGTTGGAGCGCACATATGACTTGCGTCTTGTCACGGATTCACGCTATAAGAAGAAACTAATGCAAAACCTTAGCGACCTGACAACGGCTATCAACAGCAAACATATTGTCTGTTTGCATCATTATTCCTCACCCCACAGCCACTCATTCAGTGACCGTGTCGTTGAGCCTTTCCTCTTTTTAAATGATCATCAGGATGTACGTTGCTATGAATTAGCCTCTGGAACGAACAAGACTTTTAAGTTGGCACGCATCGGAAAGGTTGAAATCTACGACGCACCATGGATACATTCCGACAAACATAAAAGCGTTTTTACCGATATGTTTGGCTTTTCGGGAGAGCAACGCTACACCATTCGGCTCCGAATGGGACAGCTTTCCTATAACCTTATGCTTGAAGAATATCCCATTTCATCGGCATTTTTTTCACCCCAGAAGACGATTATCATTGGATTCTTGAGACAGATGTGATGAGCTATCTTGGCATTGGTCGCTTCATTCTTGGCCTCTATGATGACATTGATGTGCTGGGGGATGAAGGCTTGAAAGCCTATATTGCACAGAAAAGGGCATTATAAAGTGAAGACCATCAACTTGGAAACAAAGGAACAAGTCCCTGCACATATAGGCATCGGCCCATTTTTTCATCACGCAATCTACGGCAAATGACCTCGTGTTTTCCCCCATTTCATCGCCTAAAATGAGGGAAATCATGCCGTGAAAATGACGCAAATCATTTTCAAAAGAAAAGGCTTTATTTATGTTGTGGCTTTGGGTCTAACTGATAACCAAATGAGATTGAGATATAGCGATGATTCGTATCATGCCACTTTTCCGTGCGACTATAGGCCTCAGACACATTGGAGAAAGACGTGTCACGATTGAAAATATCAGCCACTTTCAATATGATAGCTGCCTTGTTTTTCAGCATTTTATACACCACATCAATATCCCATAGCCAGCGATGACCATTAAATTCGCGCATCAGATAACCCGAACGGAACAGGTCATGCACGTTAGATACAAACTCAAAATGGTCCTTTGTATAGACTGTTTTCAAGCCAAAGTCACACCTGATGAGGTCAGAATTGTTGATGGTTGAAGCCTGATAACGATAGCGATTGTAAGTAAACTCTACATAAGGTTTCACCGAAAGACTCTGCTTTTTCATAGCTAAGTTCCATGTTATCTTTATAGGTAAAGCGGCTAAGAGGATTGAGGTGAAGGGGCTGATTGAAGTTCGTGGCGAGCAGATAACCATAAGAACGTGCCCATTCAGCCGTCATCTTATTATGCAAACGCCATGAGATGCCAAGCCCTTGGTCGTAGTCAAGCTCTGCATTATAGCGGTTATGGCTGGGCGTATTCATGGGTTTTGTGCGATAAACTCCCGTGGAAGGATTGTAGCAAAAGGCTGAAACCACAGGATTAATCGTGTGCCCATAGCTCACCTTTAGCATCAAATTGAGCTGCAATCTTGGGAAAAGTCGATGATGACGGAGTTCAAACAAATAGTCGTGTTCGCGTTTAAGGCGAGCATTTCCCATAGTGATATACAAGGGATCTGTGCTGTCTTCATAGTCTAAAGTGGATAATAACTCCGGCAGCTTTGTCTTATAAAGCCAAGACAAATCAAACGAAGCACGACGTCCATTCTTCCATTGCAGCTTCACTTCTGGGTTGAAAATATTGCTCACTCGACGTGCCACCGTGTCCAAACGACCACGAAGATAGTTAGTGGTTTCACGCTGACTAATCCATGAGAGATTAGACTTGAGCATGAGTTTCTTATTGAATTTCAACAGCGTTCCCAACTTAACACTATTCTTCCACAGGCGAGTGTGCTCAAGAAGTGAGTTTGCAGGGTCGAGGGTTGTAGGCCGATCGCCAACCACATAGAAGGCATCGGTGTCTGCATAAAAATGATTTCGATGGCGCAGATATTTGTATTCGGTTTCATTTGTGACCTCAACCATGAAGTTTTTATCAAACCAATACGAAAGGTTTTCACTCAAAGAAGACTGCCAGTCGACGCCAGAATTGTGGCCATATTGCCACATTTGATAATTTAATCCGTGTGGACTGGAAACATCTCTACGGCTGTTCATGCGACTGAAATCATCTTTATAGGTCGTTGAAGTGCCAAGACCATAACGTCCTTTCTCACCCTAAGAAGTGCGCCCAATGCATGTCGAGATGCAGATTTGTCTGCTTAGTTTTCGTGTCAACGTGGCTATCATCGCGCATCGTTAGGGTGCTGATAGAGCGGCGAACCAAATGGTGCTGTCGCACTTTCTGCCAGTGGATTGTCGGCAAACTGATAGGGGTCATCGTCAAACTGAGCACGATGGGTCTCATTATGCCTATTGCCTTTTGTGAATTCTAACATCAAATTATAGGAGAACTGATTCTTTTCATCCGTATAAAATGAGCCTTCAGAGTTGAATGACGGTACGAGTTCATGGTTTTTATGCGCAGTGTTCATGAGCGAAAACGAGCGTTGTTGTCCCGGAAGGAAATAGTCGGTGCTCTCTACATCCGTGCCCCAGCCATCACGATGAGCCATACTTGGGCCAAAGTTTATATAGTTTTCTGTGCCTTCTTTCGCGCCCTTCAGCTCCCAGTTATGCTGATAATTCACTGTTCCATATTGGTTTCGACCATAATAATCAATAGAGCCACATCGTAGCCCATGACTGCCCATAGGCGGTGGCATAGTTCTCATTGTTGAGGTTTCCATAAGCCATCACGGGATTTTTGTCACTCAATCGCCAGGCACGTAGTTGCACTTGATACTCCCGTTTCGTGCGAAGATCGGCACTGGCAAAGCCAAACCATTTATCAAGGAAATTGGGTTTCACTTGTATATCCAGTACTTGCTGGCCATCACCATCGTCATTTCCCGTATGTTTTGCAAGCTCAGATTGCTTCTCATAGAGTTTAATCTTGTCGGCAGCTACTACAGGAAGCTGCCCAATAATGCTTCCTCCGCCAAAGACATCCTTACCATTCATCTTGAGCCGAATGGGCTTTCCGTTCCAAAAGAGCTGCCCATTACGCTGTTCAACGCCAGGAAGTTTGCGGATAAGCACGTCAAGTCGGTCGCCCTCTTCTAACTAAAAAGCCTCTGGATGGAACACAACGGTGTCGCCACTCATGGTGATACGCGGCATCTTTGCACTCACTTGAACCTTTTGAAGCATGATGGCTGTGGGATGAAGTGCTATTGTACCCATATCAACGGAATCCGAACTTTCCATACCATAGCTATAATCCACGATACGAGTAGAGTGATAACCAATGCTTGAAAACGTGAAAGCGATTCGCCCTTCCATCCATACATCTGCTACAAAATGACCGAGACTGTCGCTTGTATAATCGTTAGTTATGGTCCAATTATCACTGCCTTGACCACTCTGAACGGCTTTAATGGTAACACCACTCAAGGGTTGTCGTGTTTCAGCATCTATGACAATACCTTTAAAAACGTCAGCATGTAGGGATAAACTCCATACACATAAAAGGACAAGGAACAAGGGTTTTTAACAACTGTTTCATTGGTTTTCTCATTGATATTCAACGATTTCTATATCTATAGTCAATGCCAATTTTTAGGTATTAGAAACATAAAAGCATGGCACTTGCTTGCAAATATAAAACTTTTTCGTCATAATAACAAGTGATTTCTTGGCTAATTACAGAATTAATTGCATCATTTGGTTTCAAGTTTCCCTTTTTTATCGTATCTTTGTCGTAACAGATTAAAGAAAGAAAACAAAGAAAAATGAAGAATATTATCAAAGAATTACGTCGCAAGGACCACCCACATGTGCTGGGAGCCTTAGACATTTTCAAATATATTGGACCGGGATTACTCGTTACTGTGGGCTTTATCGACCCGGGAAACTGGGCGAGTAACTTTGCCGCGGGGTCGGAATATGGCTACACTTTGCTTTGGGTGGTGACACTATCAACGATTATGCTCATCGCCCTTCAACACAATGTGGCCCATCTTGGCATTGTAACCGGCCTGTGTTTAAGTGAAGCTGCCGTTAAATATTCACCCAAATGGGCAGGTCGTCCCATTGTGGTGAGTGCGATTTTAGCCAGCATTTCGACCTCACTTGCAGAGATATTAGGCGGTGCAATCGCGTTACAAATGCTCTTCGGTATAAGCATTCCAACGGGTGCAGTGCTTACAACGGTGGCCACACTCATTATGCTTTTCACGAACAGTTATAAGAAAATGGAACGCGCTATCATAGGATTTGTATCGATGATTGGCCTGTCGTTTATCTATGAACTCTTTTTAGTTGACGTGCATTGGCCGTCAGCTTTGGAGGGCGCTTTTGTGCCTTCAGTTCCTGAAGGGTCGCTAATGATCATCATGAGTGTATTGGGTGCCGTCGTGATGCCACATAATCTCTTCTTGCATTCTGAGATAGTTCAGAGCCGAGAAATACACTTAGAAGGAGACAAACGCATTCAACACATGTTGAAATATGAATTCTTTGACACGCTGTTTTCCATGATTGTGGGGTGGGCAATCAATTCCGCCATGATCTTACTTGCGGCAACTACGTTCTTCGCTCATGGCCAACATGTTGAAGAACTGGCTCAAGCGCAGGCCATGCTCCACCCACTTCTCGGGCACAATGCAGCCAATATCTTTGCTATTGCCTTACTCCTTGCCGGCATATCCAGCACAATCACGAGTGGAATGGCAGCCGGAAGTATCTTCTCTGGGCTATTCGGCGAGTCGTATAATGCCAAAGATACGCACTCCATTGTAGGCATAGTGTTGTCTCTTGGCATAGCTTTGCTGTTGATATTCTTTATTGGTGACCCGTTCAAAGGACTGATTGTATCGCAAATGTTCCTATCAATTCAGTTGCCTTTTACGATGTTTTTGCAGATAAGTTTAACCTCTTCACCCCGCGTTATGGGCAAATATGCCAACAGTTTGCCCAATAAGCTCTTCCTTTATAGCTTAGCTGGCATCGTAACGCTGCTGAATATATGGCTCCTTATCGAGAGTTTTACATAGAGAAAAGCTACAAAAAGACCATGCGTTTTCATTGCAAACAGCCTATAATTAGAAGTTAACAATGTAATGATGTTTATACTTTGACGTGTCGAAAACAATGATTCCACACAGAAAAAGATCGTAAGTTCGCGTGGCCTTTTGACTCTCTTGCACACGTTTCCAGAATGCTTTTGTGCCCTTGTTATCGTTGATTCCCTCTAAAATGAGAATGGAATCATCTGTTGCCACCTTGCAAAGTGCCTCATAAACAGCCTGATAATCCTCGGTCATCGATAGCCTTGCGATACGAAACGCATTAGGAATCGTCTTGCCATCTATCGCTTGAAAGACTGTCTTTCGACATCCTTCATGCACATAAGCAGCATAAGGTTGTTCTGCCGAATGATAGTCAAACCAATGCGAAGCCTGTGCATAGTTGGCCAAACGGAAATAGAGTCGCCCCTTCTTCTTCGTGGCATGATCGAATGATTTGAATCTCATTTTCAGCTCATCATAAGCATAATAGGGATAATGTTCCGTCAAAACATAGCGTATAAAGCTATAGGCTGAGGGAGATTGGACGCCAAATCCACGCGAATATCCCATGCGATGAATCCAATTCCAAATCCATTTGACGCGGTATTTTCAAAGCTTTTACGAACATCTATTGATAGTGCTTATGATACTGAAAATCTGATTTTATAGTGCAATATTCGTCATTTTTTGCGATATATGCAAGAAAATTATGCACGAATATCTATCAGAAAGGCCTACGACAAAAGCTGCTTTTTCTTAGAAAACTCACTCCCTTCATCTCATTTTTTTCATTTAAAAAAATTTCTTTTCTCCTTGAGATTGTTTATCTTTGTCTGCAAAATTAAACGTCAACACGTATGAAAAAACAACTCAACTTTATTCTTTTATGCCTGTGTTTTGCCTTGACTTCGCATGCACAACAACAGTTTTCAATCCCTAATGCAGATGCTATTGGGTTTAGTAGGAACCGTTATGAGGTGATGGTTTATACGAAAATAGGTGAGCAACGCTATATACAAAAGCGATTAAATGTAGACATAAAGAAAACCAAAGACAATGATTATCCTAATAAGTTGCTGGTGAATTGGAAACTCTTTTCTGACGAAGATACGCTTACACTCAATAATATTGAAGCCCAAAATGAAGTGTTTTACGAGGTAAACGACTTGCAGTCAACGCCTCTGAACACCTTTATGGGGAAGTCGTTTGTGGTGCACGACAATAAGAAATGGCGTCGTGATGCCGACAGGGTCACCTATATGCTGAAATTCTTAAGACCTGATCTCAGCATCGTTCAACAGCTTTTCTATGGTGAAAAAGAGCGATATAACCATCAATTTACACTATCTAAGACCGTTCCTGATACGCTTAAAACCTGGCGTTCGGTGCGTTCTGATTTCCTCTTACCATTGGTTTTGACGCTTAAAAATGGCAAAAATGTCTTCATTTTCTATGATAGAGATGTCTCCTATATCATGTTTCCAGACGCCAAAGGAGGCCTTTTGTATAAGGTTCACTCTGAAACAACCGCTGCAAAACTATCTCCTGCCCCTGCGAAATATGCCGAAGCAAGTCCTTATGACTTCCTATATTTCTCCTTAAATAGCAAATATGTCCAAACGGAAACAGCCCAAGGAAAATATAATCTGCTGAACTTATTGGGACAAAATGTTTTTGAAAAGAGACATACGATTCTATCCGTTGTGACAGCCGTTTCATTGTTGCCACACGCGGAAATGATATCGATGTATTCAATCTCTACTTAGAAAAACTTCAACTTGGAAAGCCAAGAATGGTGCATGAGATTGCAGAATGCAAAGTGGGATGTATTGAAGTGCTAAACCAACAGGGTGCAGCCTACTACAATGAGATGGGAGAACAGATTAAAGAACCCACGAAATATCCAATCTTTGTGTGTGGAACAGTAGAGAAATGGACGTATTCTCTTATCAAGAAGAAGGGCGAACACCTCATGAAACACTATACTTTTGGTCCTGGAACTCGGGAAGAAGAGGACAAACGCTACCTGCTTTCAGGCTGCCTTTCAACAGACTCTGTGACCTTCCTTAACTGGAGTAAGGAGTTCACACGCAGTGAAAACAGCGCCATTCTCCATCAACTCAACATCCATCCAAAGTGGATTCGTGTAGGCAGGAAAGGAAAATTTGGTATTATTGCCTATGATTATGTCCAACCAAAATACGTAGAACCCAAGTGCATTATGCCGAAAAAGGATGATTGGAAGGATCCCGTTTATATCTACCCTGTCGTGAAATGCACGGGGAAAGTATTGCTTCCAATAGACAATGACCAAGTAATTCTTAAAGAAGATGGACTGATTTATTTCTATAAAGACCATAAAATAGGACTCTTTCCACGCGACACAACACCCGTTTATGATAGCATTGAGCGTGTAACGAAGTCATTCTATACTATCAAAAAGGATGGCATTGCAGGATGGTATGACGTAAAGACCAACCGAGAATTTTTTGAATAACACCGCTCTTGAAGTCTAAAAAGATTTGCATTCACATTATCTTTAAGACAAACTATAAAGAAAAAGGCTCACATTTCCCAATAAAATAAGGAAGCGTGAGCCTTTGAAATAATATTAAACTCGCTGTCGACGGTTTCTCTTTGCTATGGCACCATCAAACCATTGCTGAATAGTCAGCCTATAAAATCAATATCTAAAGCCCACGGTAAGAGTGATGTTACGGCCGTCGGCATGTGCATATTCGGCGTTACGTGCCATCAACATCGAAGCAGGCGTATAGTAAGTATAGTTCAATAAGTTGGAAACAGCCAGACTGAAGTCCCATGATTTCACCTTCACACCAGCCATAAGGTTCAACAGATTGATGCGCTTCACAATACCTTCTCCCTCATTATATACGCCCGAAGCATTCGGAGCAAAGCGGTTTCGCTTACCCGTGTGCACATATTGCAACTGCAAATAGGTGTTTTCTATAGGCGAATAGTTGACATACATGCCCAACTTTGCGGCAGGGATTGAGATATTCGACATATAGGTATCCCACTTTCCAGTAGACGATTTGAGCTTTCCTTCAAACCAAGAGAAGTTTGCTCCTGCCTTAAGATTAGGCAAGATGCGCGCATCGGCACTGAGTTCAACACCATAAACCTTTTGAGGTGTGCGGTTAACTACCCAGAAACCATTCTCAATCTTAAGGTCGCTGCCAAGTTTTGAATAGGTATAGAAGAATGATCCGCTTAGTTGCAGCCAATGGTTGATATCAGAATAAGCACCAATCTCATAGTTATTTGTCTTCACTGGGGCTGTAGAAATCTTCGATAACACGTCAGCTTTGGCTGCACGAAGCGTGCGTCCTAAGTCAAAAATAGAGAATCCTTGTGAGTAAGCAACAAAGGGTTGGAAGGCAGCCACCTTGTTATAAGAGACTCCTACGTTGAAAGATACATTGTTATATCTTAGTGATCCGCCTGCCACATGCACCTCGGGATCGGTCACTTTGTTGCGAAGCACGTCATAATTTGGCACGCGAACATTAATGAAATCATAGCGCGCACCAAACTTAACATTAAGCCATTGCCACAGCGTTGTCTTCGTTTGGAGGAATGGAGCATGGTTGTTGCTCGTCAGCCAAGGCATCCAATAGCGACCGTCTACAAGCGGTTGAGCGGTCTTGTTGAATAGATAGTCGTAGCCATAAACAAGATGTGTGAAGGCATTATCAGAGAAAAATAAGACGCGAACTGAATTGAGTTCTGAAACCAAACTTACGATCTTTCACTGCCGATTGACCGCTTGTACCTTCCCAACGCGGCTGAGCGGGGTTCGCTTTGCGGAAGTCGAAGATGGTATATAAGCTTGATCCAAAGATGGATGCTTCGAAATCAGTGTGTGAAAAGAGTTCACGTGAGGTGAATTTCAAGTAAGAATTGTGATTATAACGAGTGCCTTCGTCTACGGCTTGAGGGTCTTTGTTGCCCAAAATGCCTATAGCTGGCTTCTCAAGATACTTACCTGCTGAGGGGAATTAGCTTTGTATCTTGCAGACTGCGATAGAAATTATACATGAACTCCAATCGATTCTTGGGCGAAAAGTGCATAGCCTAACTTCACAAGTGCATTCGTTGTATAGGTATCTCCAAGGCCATAACGCGGAGAAATAAACTGTCCTGAGCCGTCAACGCTACTTCCTGTGCGACCAAAAGCACCATTAACAAGGTAGTCAAATTTGCCTACTGTGCCATACAACTGCTGGTTCAGACGATATCCCTGACCGCGTTTCTGACGGAAAAAGTTATAGGTTGACCCCGAGAGTGATGTTTGTCCGGCTATCGATTTGCCTGTAACATCTTTCTTGGTAATAATGTTTATGAGTCCGCCGATAGCCCCATTGCCATATAAAGCCGTTGAACCCTTCACCACTTCTATATGGTCTATGGCCGAAACATCAATCGTTCGGATGTCTCTATCCGTAGATCTTAGTGGGGTCGACTGTGGGATTCCATCAATCAAAATCAAGGCACTGCGACCACGAAGTGACTGCGAGCGTGAACTCGTTGTATTGCTTGAGAGAGCCATTCCCGGTGTAAGCAAACCGAGAAGTTTAGACATATCCGGAGCAATCTTAGCCATTGCAGCAATCTGATTGTGGTCGATTATCGTCACAGAAGCGGCAGCATTCGACTTCATCTCAGGTATACGAGTCGTACTAATGACAACTTCCTTAATCTGTTGTACGGAGTCAAACGGACTCTCTGTTTGCGCTTTGCTCGGTGTTACCACGGCAAACAGCATCGTAACAGGCAATAAAAATAACTTCATTTTCATCTTAATACAATCTTATTAAATAAATCTAACGTTTGCAAAGTTATAAAAAAAGCGATGCAAAAACCAATACCTAAAACCAAGTAAAAGTTAATTTCACATGACCTCTTGCCTTAAAAAAATCTACCTAAGCATAAGGATTTTCCTTGTCGATCTTGGACGAAATAATGACCAATACAACACATCATCTGTAAGCAACACACGATTGTGACAATTCTTTATGGTATGCTTCATCATTTCTATGAGATTCAATGGAAAAAAATGATTCGATACAAATAAAGCCTGCCATTAGCCCTCATTTTACTAGATGAAATGACATCTTTTAGAGACCAAAAAGGCATCTTTTACAATGTAAAAAGATGCTCAATTGATTATCACAAAACGTCTATTGAAGAAAAAGAAATAGTTGTTTTAAGATAAATCTTTATTCGTTGAATCCTCTTTCAAATTTTCAATGAATACAAAGATTCCGAGGTAAATATCTCACCATCACCAAGAATCATCCTCGTCATCAAACTCTCCAAACCAACCAGGCTTAGCGCCAACACCACCATCTGGGTCTCCTTCATTGATAGGGCGCTGGTCTGTTGTACCATCACCATCATTGTCTACCTGTGAGAAAGACAACAAAAAGAATGTTCAACACATAGTTTTAACTCTTCCGTTTTAGGTTGAATATAGTTCTTTTTCATATATAACTCTCCTTATTTTACAACCACTTTTGTTCTATTAACAATATAAACTCCCGCAGGAAGAGTATTTATTTGCGATGCATCAGCAGCCACACACTGTCCTTGAAGATTATATACTGGACCATGCATAGGTTGTTTTGTTTTTACGCTTTGTATGCTTTCTATACCCATCACATTATCATAGGCTACATCATCAATCATGAACGTGAGAGGCTTAGCTGGGCTCGAAGTATTTACATTTGTAGCTATCCAACAACGGAATCCCTTTACTGGTAAAGCATTCTCTGTGTGATACCACTTCCCATCCTTTGCACCGAGCACATAAGAACGAGCAGGAACAACATTTGTTGTTTGGTTTATTTGTGTTCCACAGAATTGAATATCACCTGCATCTGTAGTTGTCGACTTAGCATTTTCCCGGAAAATTGGAACTGGGGCAGTTGGGAGTACAACGTTATTAATTGTATAATAAGGTGCCTGCACTACCACTTGCGAACCATCATTGAGTATTTTCGTATAAGAACCTGTTTGAACATTTGCACCTCTTGTAGTGCGCATAATATAAAGTTTTCCGGGTTCTATGACTATATCTCTATCGTTTGTGAGATCTACTTTCTCAAAATCGATACGTGTTGGGATAGCAGTATCCTGTCCTTTCAAACGAGCCAACTTAGCCTGATCACCAAAAGCAGTCTTGAATTGGGCTGCCGTAAGCGATACAGGTAACGTAATAGAACTCCATACTCCTACTTTGAAAGTACGTTTCAAGATAAGCGTATAGGCATTGGTAGGTACAAGCGACTGCTTCGTTAAATAGTCAAGTGATGTTTGCATCTCATCAAGTACCATATCTTCATCCCCACAATACTTCAATTGGAAGTTGTCAAAAGCAGTCCAATCAAGTTCCTTATCCGAGCCTTCAACCTTAATTCCTACATTAAGTTGGTCGCCATTAGTTGGTACATACACAAGGATTGAATTATTATATCTTCCTGTTTCAAAGAGTTTTGCGGCCTTAATATAAGGACTTTCCACTGCAACATCAACAGCTGTATACACCTTTGTCAACTCTTCTTTAGTATAATTGAACTCCTTCCCAAATACATTCAGCTCTGTAGATACATCAGAACGACCATCTGTAACACCCTCTACATTTGCTATAAGATTTGCCTTCATGGTGCTTCCTGCACCTGGACTATAAAAACCATCACATGAAACCTTATACCAGCCTTTCTTCAATACATTTACTTTTTGCATTACAGAACCATTAGCTTTAGCATTATTACCAAGGTTTCGAATAGAAGCTATCCAGTAACTTCCGTATGAACGTGTGTATTTATCAGGCCAATTATTCATCTGTCCCATACCCACATAGAAAGTATTAGGTGCCTCTTGATTGAAAGCATACTTAGAAGGAATCATAGATTTCTGTAAACCGGACACTACCCACTTACCAATTTCTTTGTGACTTCTCATAAAAATCAGGGATCATTCAGTAGAAAGGTAGCGTCAGCGGGCGACTCTGTAGAAGCAAACTGGGACTTAAACGCATCTTTGAGGTCCTTTAATGTAATAAATTTCCATTGCGCATTAGCCCCATAAGTAGTAGGATCAGTAGGATAAGTGATATCTAATCTATTTGAACCTGATACCATTGGATCAACAACAAGATAGCGATTTCCATGTACAATTGCAGGTGTCGCATCGTTTTTGCAGTATAAAGTATAAGTTTTACTTCCTGACGCAGTCTCTTCAATGGTCCAATCGACATAGGCATTTGTGGTCAATCGGTCACAAAACACTCTATCCCAACTCGATTGTTTGATCTGGGTTACTATCACCAGGTTGCACATGTGGAAAGCCAATCATGTGACCATCATCAGTAGCCAACACACCCTCCAGATGATAGGTGTTAGTTACTTGCTTCGTCAAGTGCAACTGCATACCCACTTCATAGGCTGAAATACTCGTCCCCCAAATAGAACCTACGTTCAGATATTTACCAGTTCCTACATTATAAAGATACACAACATTCATGTCTGCATCGCTATTTCCAATCACAGTTGACAAGTCATTGCCAATCCCATTTGAAGTTACCATCTTGTCCCTGAGCAAATAGTTGCAACGGAACAAATAGCAGAATAAGTGCACAGAACCTACATAACTGTCTAATTTTTTTCTCATTTTTGTATCTGTTGTTTTTGAAGTAATTAAAATATTTTTACACAATCAGCCATCTCTAACGATTAAAACCTATAAACGATAGCTATTATGTAAAAGAACATGCTGTATCACGTCTTTTTATCAGGGAAGTTTCTACTTTAGTTTTTTTGATATAATCTTATTACAATGCAAATATAAAGAGAATAGACGAAAAAAACAAGAAACATCTAAATTATTTTAATTATTATCAGATATCGGAGAGAACTATACTGATTCATCTAAACGTTTTCATTTAAATATAGATATAAGGTTTTATTCTGTATATTTTCAAAGAAAAAAATAACAAAAAAATGTATATAAAAAAACATCAAGAATGCTGAATCAGAACTTTATTCTCTCACAATTGGAAAGCCATTACACTTCAAAAACATTATATTATGCATTAAACTATTGTAAGGACTTTAATGAAGAAGATTAAGTAAAAAAAGGCTGAACTTCTCTCAAAGTTCAGCCTTAACCTATATTTATGAAAGTGAATTACCATTCACTATCTGCTTACTGATGTTTTATCTTCATCATCCCAGTTAAACCAATTATAATCTTCGTCCTCATCAAACGGGTTTGGTTTACTCTCAGCATGATCTCCCTGGTCGGATGCCTCAATCATAATAGCACCGATTTCTAACTCATGTATAGTTACCGATGGTTGTATATAGTTTTTGTTCATATAGCAATTTATTTTTACCGTTATTTTTCTTTCCGTTAACAAGATAAATACCTGTGGAAACTCTAAAAAAATGCGAGATTCTCCAGCTTTTATGATTGTATTGGCTATCACCTGCCCCGACATATTATATATTCTCAAAGACGTATCCTGTTTACTTATAGCAATAATATTATTGCCGATAGTCGTAACAGCAAGTGTGGGTTGCTCATCCACAACTTGAATACCATTCGTTAATGATTGGTTTTCCCATTCATCAAATGATATATTGATTGCATTAAGCATTTTAGCTTCCGCAGTTGGCGAACCATTAAATCTATAAACAGCACGGAATGGCCATTGATAAAGCATATTTTTACGGAGGTTTCGCAGTGCAACAAACTTATTATAAGAGAAGTAGAACACATTTTGATTCACTGTTTTCTCCATCCTTACACCAGAATAAGTATGATAACTGTAAAAGTTAGCAGCAGCACCATCAAGTGTATTTTGAACAGTCTCACCTTCTAAGAGTTGGTCTTTTGATGTTGTTTTCTCAATGAGTGCAGCCTTCTGTCGTATGGTAAAAAGTACTTGTGACGTAGCATTCGCACGTGGGAGACGTACAATATAATCCGTATTTGCTGTAGCATCAGCTGATAGTTTACTAAATTGTGCCGTAGCTTGATAGTCAGTTCCCTGCAGCTGTGGCGTGTTATTATATGTCAATCCATTATTCTTCATCTTGCCAATTGTAAACTCATAGAAGCCTCCAAGGTCGTCTTTATGTTCACCATTACCATCAACAGACAAGGCGAAAGGTAATACGATAGAGGCATAAGTGTCTGTACCATATCCATTATATGTAACTTTTCGTTCATAGATTGCATAATTATTAGCCGACAATTGAATATTAAATGGTGCATAGAAAGGAGTTTTATCAATGAGTTTAAAGTCTACAGAAGATGTGAAATCATCCGTAGATTCCTCCTTTGCTACAGCCACATTATTTGTTGTTGCTTGTGCCTCTGAACGATAAGGTAGATAGATTATAGCATTCTTGGCAAGCAAATCCTTAAACGAAGTCATATTCATCATGCTCCCTGCCAATGTTCCTATACTACCCACAACACTGAAAAGCTCGGCACAATTGACATAAAGTACTTGGTCAAGTGATGTCGGAGCATTACTCCCACCAAGTGCAGTTGTCATGGCATCTTTAATCTGTGATATTGTCAAATAACCATAAGAAGAGTTCTCTTCAGTGTCAAATCCAGCATCTGTTGTAGTGATTTTTGCCCCATACATAGCTTCTTGGTTATCTTGGTCAGTAGACGTCTTATAATAATTTGTCTTATCATAGATTTTCGTCCACTCCACCTTAGGCGTATAGTTGCCTGAAGCCAACTTAATAGTTGTAGTATAGTAGGCAAAAGCCTCATGTTGTTCCTTGGTTGTTGGCGCTATGTTATACCGCGTTTCATCCTTAGTAAAGAGATAAAGCGTCTTCGTTTCACCTATCTGTACTACAGAGTTTGCTTCGTCGAAGTTACCCCCTTGTGTTGTATAAGCAGCTGCACTATATGGAGTTTCAGTGAGATATAGCGTTTCACGCGTATTTCTATTGCGGTCAAGTTCAGCTGAATTGTTGAACACGAAAGCCTTATTTCCAGCCACCTTAACTTCAATTTTATCAAGATATGTATGGTTAGGATCATAGCTATTGCTATAAAGATCAGTACCATTTACGGGGGTATACTTCGAACCTACAAAGCTATAGCGTGCTGTTCCGTCACGAGGATCACAGTTCAGATATGTGTCATCAGCAAAGAGCGACTTCAAATTACGGAAAGAGAACTTACCTTGTAAAGGAGAAGAGAAGCCAAGTGGCACCTTATATACAAAGAGATCACCACCCATTTTGAAGTCTGTTGCATTCGTAAACGTACGTGTCATCTCCTCACCTTGCGCTCCTGTGCAGACAATGTCAGCCGTACTGACATATGGATTCAATGGTTCCATCTTCACATCTACGTTCACTAACGCCATACCCGTAGTATTTTCAATCGCAAACTTCACCGCATCGTTGTTCAGACCCGTAATGTCGAAAGAGCCATCACGATTGGTTGTCGATACGTTTACAGTCTTTTCAACCGTTGTACCCGTCTTATCATATACCTTCAAGGTGAAGTTCTGTGGCACAAAAGCAGAACCTGACGACTCACGTTTCGGGGTTTCGCCATACGAATAGTAAGACAATGCAGTTCGTGCATAGGGATATGAGGTTGTAGGTATATATTGCAAATAATATCTATAACCATAAATGAGGTTGTAAAGTCTACCTTCTGAATCAAAGAACCAGTTCATACTGGCAGCTGAACTATTTATCGTCGTTGTGATAGAGTAGTCGTAAGAGTTTGTGAGTGCTCCTACTTTAAGATAAGTTTTGCTACCATCCGCACCCTGCATATAAATTCGTCCTGAAGCATCTTGTTGCCAACTGGAGGACGAAGAACTCCATTGTAGCGACTCATTTAGATAGGCATTCACCCCACTTTTCTTGATTCTGAAGCCCTGCTGACTGGCAGATTGGTTCGCACCATACGTATATTTAAAGGTTGCACCCGTAATTCGATAGCCTACAGGAACAATATTCTCAGTTCCATCAGCATATGTATTTACAACCTTAGTCGGTGCTTCTATATAGTAAACGCCACGCTTCAATGCATTCCAATTCACACCTCCAACCTGTAAAGCTGAGATGTATTGATTGCTACCTGTAGTTTTTTTCCATGTTCCATTCTCAACAGCTGACTCGTGGAAGAGTTTCACTGTAGCTTCCATCTGCTTGATATTGCTCGGTACATAAGCTAAGAATTTCTTACCATTCTTTTCTATTCGCTTAATTTCTCCCACATCAATCTTACGCGTTTCAAAACCACTCTCCACCAAGTTAGTATTCTCTTCAGAAGCATTCGAAGGCGCCAGTGACACAGGGAACTCCACATCCGGAGCGATATCAACCTCGAATGATTCGTATTCAAAGCCCGAGAGTATGTTGTAATGTTGGTGATCACCTATAAAAGTGAAGTAAATCACGTTACCAAGGTTAGATGTTGTCCCATTACCACGCGTCAGTTCGTAGGTCTTTGTCTTACCATCGCCAGAGTGATAGATTTCTGATTGGCAGTACCAATCCAGTGCATATCGGAACTGCCTTTTACGTGCATTCTCCGCCGCAACATCCGACTTTGGGATTTCACCAAAAGTACCAATCCACCCATTGTCCCCATGTTAGCTTCTGTGAACCATCGGCGTCTTGGAAGGATTTGTTCAGGATTTCGTAGTCAGCCTGCCCATAGCTACCTTTGAGATTGTTCTTAATGCGGATGGTGTATTTCGTGATGCGGTATCCTTTTTGGCACAGCCAGAGCAGCGTAAAGAGTTAAAGATACCCGTAATGTGTACAACCCTATCATCATCAGAATTAGGGGTATTATGATCATAGAAACGAATGTTTCCTGTGTGGTTACGCATCAATCCATCGGCCGAAAACACTGGTTGGTCGGTTGTTGTGTACGTAAGTGGGGCTTGATTGTGGATAAAAAGCGATCCATAGCCACCCTCCGAACCAGCCTCATGTGCACTTTCTGAGCGCGTCGAGATGATATTTCCTGACTTAGGACTTATGGTAACCTTCACAGCTTTGCTACCTGCCTGTGCTAAGACTGTTAGATTTCCTACAAACAATAATAACAAAAGGGCAAACGACTTACGAGTAAATACACAGCGTGATGTCCAGTTTAATTTCATTTCTTTCTCTTATTAATGAATGAATAGTTTATAGAATAACTCTTTTTCAAAGTTGAGATAATTGCTTTCCGGTGCAAAGTTACGCATTCTTTTTGCATAAAAACATCGATAAAAATTAATATTTTTCCATACTAACAATCTCATTATACTGATTATAAATACGTAACATTCAGTTTCAGAATACATCAGAATAAATTTGTTAAATTATATTTTATAGTATTTAGAAACGGATTAAACATGCAATTAATGAATGTAAAAAAGCCTGCCTTTCACTAAGGAAAGACAGGCCTTAAAGTTATGTTCAATTGCGCCTATTGAGGCACATTACGCTTTATTCGGCTACGGGTCGAACTGCAAAACCATATGTACGGATGTTACGATAAAGCGGATAAACCTTGTCTACTTGCAGGCCCATGACACAACCATTATTAACATCATTCGGGTCGGCCGACCAATAATCACCGATTGTTCCGCCATAGAACCAAGCGCCATACTTTGAATCTCGATAGCCAGCTGCAGGGAAAGCGATAGTTGATGTCTTTGTGCTATTGGTCCAGAACACATGCCCATATTGCGTAGCATACGATGCTTGATTGTCTGTTCCGTCTACATTCATCGTGCCTTCGTTTAGTCCATTGGCTGTGAAACCCGTGAAAGCGGCATTTGAAGGGACACTAAATCCAACAGGAGAAGGGTCGTAGATGGTCTTGACAACAGGAGTATTGTTTATCTGATTCAGTCCACTGGCAGTCCTGTTATTAATTGACCATAAGTTATAGAAATAGTAATACTTCGTCAATCCGGCATTCCTGTTAATGATTCCTGCAGCATTTGTTCCGGTTATATAGAAGAAACCAGGGTTCTGAATGACGTTCTGCATATAGATTTGATCGCCTGCATTCCTATTGATTGAGCCTTGTTTAGGAGGCAAATTCGAACCAGGGAAGGGGTCTTTTCGTCCCCACTGATACATCGTTGCGGCTCCACTATTCTTCTCGATACCTGCATTTTTGCGTGATTGTAACCACAGCTTGCTGCTTTACTCCAGCGTTGGCAATCTCCTGTTCAACCTTTATCTTCACGCTGCGTGGACTTGAATAAGGCGTACCTCTCCATGCATTGGGTTTCCAACCAAGCGGCTCACTCGCAAAGTTATATTCCTTTCCTTGTTTGTTTGTGACAGGAATCTTATTCAAAACCTCCGCTGGTGCAAACCACAAATGCCATGACCAGAGTGTGGTATTGCCCTTTTTCACGGCAAGAACTGCATTGCCACTCTTGATATCTTCTTTCTTAACTTCAAACTTAACGAAAGCATTGCCATTGCCATCACGATAGATTGAAGCTGTAGGAAGCGTCACAAGATTGGCTTCATCAGCCCAAACCACCTCTGCCTTATCTATGCCATTATTGGCCTTTTTTATTAGTTTTCTCTATCCAAGGGTCGGTGATAGGAGCGCCATCATGGTCTACAAAAAGTGTGTAGAATAACATCTTTTTCAGCTGCAGGACTACCAAACGTTACGTTTGTTACAGGTGCACTACTCTTGAAAGCGCTGGCGTTGGTATTTCCATTCTTAATGGCATTGCCATAGACAAGCGGAATACAATAAAATCCCGGGGCTGAGATGACATAACAATTTGCCGTATTTTGCACGGTAATCTCACCCTTATTGTTCGATAAATTATAGGGCGTTGCAGCAGTACCCAATGGCGTTGACTCCTGCAATTGTTTGTTGCGCTTAGCTGTAAGGTCTACAATCTCCGGAACTAAGGTAGCAGTTCCCTGTTCGGCTTCAGTTCCACCACTACCCGATGTCTTGCTGATAGCCGTCAACCATGCCGGTTTATTCTCAGTCCATGTGACTCCTTCGTCTACACTATAGCCCACAACCTTCCAGGCAACAGCCTTCTTTTGTGCCATCGGGAGCAGTGCGATAACTCGTTATACTATATTTATCTGACTGAGCAGTTTTATAGCCTACAGCCGCAGGACTCGTTGCTTCAAGCGTATAATTCCACGTAGAAGTTTTCTGGCTTAGCTTGTAAGTGCGTGTTGTTCCAGCCTCCCACGAACCTTTGAGCGGTACAGTAATATCCGTGTTATCCGTAAATGTAATCACAGCAGTGACCTTATTCGTCAGCTCTTGGGGAATCATATAGAACGTGTAATTATCCTTTAGATTAGCTAAAGCTACACCCGAAGAATACTTTGTTACATCTCTTACAATGCTGTTTGGGTTTTCGTTGGTCTTGTAATTCAAGTCATCAAGCGTAACATCTCCACGCGTGTTATAGCCCGCAGAAACCCATTGCGCACCAGAACCATCATAGGATTTGGATAAAACGAATTTGCTTTTGAGCAACACATTCTTAAGCGTTATTTGCTTGATTGTCTTATCGAACGACAGATTCTGCCCCACAGCAAAGCGAATAGCCGTTAAAGCATGGCGGAAATTCAAGCTTGTTACTGGTGCTTGCAGACGTGTGGCATAGTGCACATCGCCTGAACATGCAGTCATAAGGTCGACTTGTTTCCGAACATCCGTATTCAAGGTAAATTCAACACTGGCGCTGTTTGTGGCATCGGGAGCATTGATATTCATCACAGGATATACGGCAAAGAATCGCCCGAAAGGTTTATTCCACGACCAAAATAAGGGTGGAATAAAGCTCACCATTATTCTTTGTTCTTGCATTGTTAAACCAACTCTCCGTAATATTGGCTGCAGATGTGCCACGAACGCCCGTTGATGAGAAGTCACCGAGTGACATTCTGTTAATAACATTGGCGCGTGTGGTTGCGTCGTGCTTCACTGGGTTAACGCCATCGACAGTGGTTTCAATCAAACATAGATTGAGGTTTGCGCTGTTATTCGGCACCAACTTTTGACCGATGAAACGCTGTTCGTTGGCTTCTTGCACGCTTGCAGTGCGACTGAAAGGATTCTGTCGTGCACTGGCCACTTCATTATCTTCGTTAATATCGAAACGAACCATAGTGCTTTTATCGCCATTATCCGAATCGTCTTGTAGGTCATTGTCAGCACAAGAAACTGCAAATAAAGCCGAAGCGGCTATAAGAAAACGTCTGTAAGTCTGCTAAGAAATATCTCTTTTCTCATCTTTTAATTCATCATTCTTTAAGTTTCTACATTATCCTTCAAGATTGTCGCCATCGTCTCCAACGACAGGAAGGAGTGGCTCAACGGTCACACTTCCTGATGGGGTACCACCGCCTCCGGGGCGCACATTAGGACTCGCTGCTAAAAGATATTCTTCATTGCTCATAGCAAACATAACAATACTCGGTTTGATATACTCTCTCTTAAATCCTTTTTTTAATGATATTCATTTTTTTTAATGATTTGTATTTAGATATATGGCTTGAGGCTCACACGAGCTTAGAAATGTGCCATTATCTTGTGTTGGTGAATTGGCATGACACGTTATCATGCACGTTTATCAAAGAATAGTTTCCTGAATTCACGTTGATTCGGATGCAAAAGTATAAAGAAAAAAATCGATTGCGCCATATTTTAATCTATTTTATTTTGAAATAAAAATAACGCCACACGAGAATGATTAATTTGAATGAGTTGACGCCCCATCATCCTGCATTTCACAACATTGTCGCCTCCTACTTGCCCCACACTTTTGCGGGAAGCCCGCAAACTTCAAACCATTCGGGAAACGACTTTCGCCATGCGCGGAAACGCCAAACCTTTCGGGAAACAACTTTCGCCATGCGCGGAAATGCCAAACCATTCGGGAAACGACTTTCGCCAAGCGCGGAAATGCCAAACCATTCGGGAAATAACTTTCGCCAAGCGCGGAAATGCCAAACCATTCGGGAAACGACTTTCGCCGAGTGACAGAAGCATTAAATGCTTTGATAATGGCTTTTGAACAAGAACGAAAGTCCCCTACCCTTTTGAGAGACCTTTATAACGTAGGAACAAATTCTACAATCCTACTATCATCATTTCTATTTTTTTATAAGAATCACACATGGAAAATGGAGAGAAACTATCTCTCTCTACAACTCATTATGCAGTATTAAATGTAATAGGAAGATAAAAAGAGAGACAAACACACACTCTCACCCGCTGAATGTTTATTCTTTATGCGAGGAAAGTAGTGTATTTGCCCCTCTAATATGATTTCTTAGAAACTAATTCTTATGCTTTACCAAGCGCTTTGAATTATCGAATATTTGAGAAATCTGGATAAACGGGATCACTCTGGTTAGCATCCTCAGAATCCAATCTTTGGTCGAATAGCACGGCTTGAGCCTTAATCTCACTTTTAAATTCCCATTTTGAAGGCCCAAATTTGAAACGATCAGAGCCTAAAAGACCATGTGATTTAGATGACATGTACTGTCCATACGCTCCTGCACCCCATGCCATGTCTCTGAGTCCCATCTTATCATTATCTATGATGCGCAGACCTGAGATTGGCAAGAACAAGCCTTTGTTAGCACGAACAAGTGCTGTCACATTACTATACTTATAATATGCTTTCACTCCGAGTGGGAAACCTTGAACACGAGGACCACTTGTGTGATTTGTAAAGTAGGCACCATAAACAACAGTATTCTTATCTGTATAACAATAGGCTGGTACTACATTAGCTGTTGAGTATAATGTTTTAAGCTCATCTTCTGATGGTAAACGATATCTCTTGTGGTTATTCATTGTGTAATACCGAGACAATATCACCATATTGCGCATTAGAAACATTTGTTGTTTGGGGTCGTGCAGGACCATCACCTACGTAGAATTTCTTCTGAATGTCAATGTTACCACTCTTATACTTATCTGTTTTGAGATTCAATGCAGTAACAATATCACCAAAAGCGGAAAAAGGTCTACATCATCAGTAGTCTGTGTCGGATTATCTTCGAACTGTGAAGACATAATTGTTCCTCCTGAAGATACAGGCTTTCTGTTGCTATCTAACATCACCGCACGGCGTGAAATCCACCATTGTGCTGGTGCTATACCCCAATATCCACCGGTCTCTGGACCGTAATGGATGAAGTTTCCTGTTGCCCACCTGATGCCTTGCACCTCAATATAAGGCTCTGGCAACACCTCAGACATATTCAAAAGGTCAGAGTGATATACCTTTCCTTCGTCGAAACTCAAACCTTGGATACTCCTTCTTATAGCATTTATTACCCACGTAAACCATAATAAGTACATCGGTATAGGTGCCGGGGAGGAGCGAAATGTATGTATATTTACCACCTGCAGACGATACCTTCTGACCCGTAGGAGGAGTAACAACGATGTTCATGCTCTCGTCAGCTGGGTTGTCCTTAACGAAGCTTCCTGTTGAGAGATTGAACACATCAGATCCCTTTACATTTGAGATGTAAACAGAATCGATGTTGGTTAGGATCTGATTATTATCGTTTGTGAAGCGCAAACCCCATAAAGAGACGATGCGTTTCATATCTCCAATACTCACATTAATAGTCGAACCATTGATGCTCTTGGGCTTAACTTTCTTGTATTGGAAGTCATATAACTTGCCAATTGTCTCTGCTGTACCATCCTGACGGGTCAGGTTCAACGCAAGAAGGTTCGATATATTGCTAACCTCATCATGATAAGGTTTACCGCCATCCTTGCCCGTTTTCCGTAACAGGTGCAATGCTTTTGCCTACTGCAGCACCTGGATAGAAGAAACAAAGGTCGTCAGTTGCTTTCACTGTTGCATTGCCCTTGGCTGCTATCTGACCTGTAAATGTACTACCTTTACCGCTCTTATCGGCTGCAATAGTCCAGTAAGAAGTACGCGTATTGCTTGTTCCATCACTTGAAACGAAGGCAATCAGCTTGTCACCTGCAGTCCATGTAGAGTGCAACACTTTCTTATTATTTGCATCAACAGCAAGAGCTCTGCTGACTTCGCACTATCTTGTGCAGCTGTCGACTCCGCCTTAATCGTATAAATATGCTGATGTTATCCTTATCATTATCCACATCATCCGATTGGCATGCTGTAAACACACTCATCGCAATACTGCAGAATGCTAAAAAGTTTTATACTCGTTCTATTCATAAGATAAATTCGTTCTTTGTTTGTTATTAACTTTCCATTTCCTCGTCATCATCGTCCCAAATCTGTCGTTTTGCATTGCCAAAGAGTAGCAAATGGGTTGGGAGTAGAACCATTACCACCTGTTGGGTCGCCACCCTCTCATTTGGGTTAGTCGTTTCTGCACTAATCGTCAGCAACTTCTCTTCTGCTTCAAAAAAACGATTAATGTCGTGACAGGGCTACAATAAATCTTCTTCATTGTCATAAACATCCTAATTAAATCTTTTTATGCTTTATAAATCCTAATAACAATTGATTCTATTCTGAATACAAGCTTCTAAATAAAAAATCAACCACTCAATTTGTAAGTCCGTGCAAAATTACGAAAAATCAATGAATTATAAAATACAATTCATATCTATATTTTTCTATTAAAGTCGAAAAAAAGATTAAGAAATGTTGCGTGCATGCTTTCTACAATGCAAATTAATAATAGTTGAAAAATAGAAAAAGATAAACTTTCAACATGCAAACTTATAATAAGACATGTGGAATAAGTCACTACACTCTGGAAATTATATGTTTATAATACAGATATACAAAAACAGCCCCTCAAACTTGCGTCTGAGAGGCTGTAATTATATAATTGAAAAGTTATGTTTACTCTGCTACTGGGCGCATACCAAAACCATATGCGCGGTTACCATAATCATCGGAAGGATTGATAGGCGCACTTAGAGTACCATTCGCCATCTTAATACGTAATCCATAACCAGGACCACCTGTATTACCCCTTTTACTTGCACTACCTACCCAATAAAAAGCATAGCTACCTACTAATTTAAGTTTTCCATCGTTACCATCACGGTATCCACCTGCCTGGAAGTAGATTTCCTTGTCATTATCCGCTTTGAGTGTATAACCATTGCTCCATACAGCTCCAGTTCGACTAAAGTCTTTGAATGCATACGCATCTGGCACTTTAAAGCCTACTGGTGATGGGTCGTAGATAGTCTTTTTACCATTGCGTAAAGTACCATCGTAGCTATCGTTATCAGCTGACCATAAGTTTATATATTGACGGTATGACCAGCTCAACTTACCACCACCTACTTTTGGTAGCATTATACCTGGTTCACGAATACTAAGTCCGATGGTACGTTCCTCCATTCTCTGTTTATTTGCAGGGTTAGTGTAATCTGCAGGCTGTTCACCAACTATAGTATAACCATCGTTGAATTTGTAACCAATATTAGGAGCAGTATTAGGATAGAAGGTATCCGTTCCAGGGAGCGGATCCTTACGTCCCCACTGATAAAGATTTCCATATCCTTCGCGAACATTATTGCCTGGAGCTTGCTTAAGCGTAATAGTAGCAGTCTTCTTTTCGCCTGTTTCAGCCTGTTGTTCTATCTTAACAACAACTTCACGCTTAAGTCCGCCTGTCCATTTGGTGTATTTCCAACCAAGGTTATCAGTCATAAAGTTATATGTAGAGCCGACAGCTGGTAAATGGTATCGTCTTAAGAGAACTCTTTGGAGTAAACCATAAGTGCCATGACCACATAACCTTACCAGCTGTATTTGTAACCGCAACAACGGCATTTCCATTCTGCAGGTTATCTTTCTTAATTGTAAAAGTGAGATAAGAGTCTGCGCCACTTCCTGTAACTGCAGGGGCTGTAACGATATCTTTACAATCTTCCCAGATGACTTCAGCTTTTTGTTGCTTGGTCTCCAGCGTTCTGTACATTGATATATGGAGAAGTAATCTTGTGGTCGTTATGATCAACGAAGTCCTGCAATACGAACTCTTCATTATCCACTATGCAAGATTTTAGAACTTTTATATGCTGAAGAGTTAGTAGTCCCTCTCTCAATAGCATTACCATAAACCAAAGGAATACGGTATGTACCAGGTGCACTGATAATGTAACAGTTTGCAGTATTCTCTATTGCAGCTGCACCTGTAGCATTAGCAAGATTGTAGTTTGTAACAGGATCTGCAGTCTTCATTGCATTGTTGAAGTCAGCCAAAACGTCACGTTGATTGGCTTTGAAGGTAGCAGTATATTGTTCTACATCTTGCGTTGTAGTTCCGCTTTCATTAGGAATAGTCAGCCAATCAGGCTTCTCACTCATAGAGAAGGTACCATCTCCATCAGCGTCATAGCTAACTACCTTCCATTTAACAGGACGATGCTGCTTGTCATCGTCTACGTATGATGTAATCTGATATGATGTAGTTGCATTATCAGTGTTTGCTGCTTCACTTGGATTAGGAGTAGCTTCGAAGGTATATTTGAGATTATTAGCCGACTGTGATAATGCGTATGTTTTTGTAGTACCAGCCTTCCAAGTACCAGCGAGCGGTGCTACGATAGCAGGATTAGTCTGATTGTCAAAGTAAACCTTAACCTTGATACCTGCTACACTCTGTGGAATCATGAAGAATGTGAAGTTATCATTATCCTTACCAACGATAGTCTCGTTGACATGACCAGATGTGTTTACGCTGATACCGTCGAGTGTGAAGGTAGTAGGAGCGCTGACACCCGACCATGCACTATTGAAAGATGCACCAGTAGTAGCCTGTACTGATGAAGGCAAAGTGAACTTACCCTTGCTCTTTGCACCAACAATCTCAATCTTAGTAATATGATGAGAGCCTGATAAGCGGTCGCCAATTTTTGAAGCGAATAGCTGTCATTGCGTGCTGGAACTGCAAAGGAACAGCAGGGGCAGTACCCAATGTGCTGTATTGAATAGGTGTTTCACCAGAACAAGCTGTCATCAAGTCCTTCTGATTCTGTACATCTGGCTCAACCTCAATATTCACGTATGGAGTTGAAGTGTTGGTTGATGGAGCTAATGTTAGCTTGCTATATGATGTTGTTACCTGTGGGTAAACAGCATAGAAACGTGCATATGGCTCGCCCCATGACCAAAAGCTGTGTATTAGCAAGAGTACCATCTGCATTTGTTTCTGCATTATAGAACCACGGAGTAGTGCTGATGCTTGTTGCTGAACTACCACGATAAGCGATAGTAGAGAACTTACCCAGCGTTGCAGTTGTGGTAATTTTAGCACGAGTAGCTACTGCATCGGCGTTCGTTAATTCGTTGTCAATACCAGCAACAGTGCTCTCTATAATACAATACCTACTATTTCCAGGAATATCAATCTTGCGTGTTGCAAGGTCTTCAGCTGTCAGTCCTTGTTCATTCAATTTGCTCAACATACGCAGCACGTGTCATAACAAGAGACTGGTTAACCTTTGCTTGTTGTGTCTGCTCGTTAGCCGTTGTTATTTGAAATCTTACAGATGTTCCATCCTGATTCTTATCTGTTGAATTAAATTCATTATCTAAACAGGAAGTCAAACTTGAGATTGTCAACCCGCTAAGACATACAAACGTGAGTGCCACTGTTGATTTACGACCAACATTGCACTTGCGAATTTTATTAAACTTCATGAATTCGTAATTATTTTGTTTTTTTACTTAAAAATGGAAAGTAACTCCAACTTAATTCTCTGGTACGAGGTTTGTATCATTATTGTCCTCATCAGGGTCAAGTACCGTTGGAGTTGTATTAACAGGAGGACTACCAGCCAAAATAAGACTTTCAACTATAACTGTATGCAATTTTATTTGTGGCACTATATAAGCCTTCCTTTCTTTGTTGAGTTTCATTCTTTATAATCTTTTTATTAAATAGCTATTTGTAAATCGCGACTTGGATAAAAAGTACAGCATACCCTTTATTTATAATGATGAAAATGTATATCCCAAACACCACTTAAAAATGTAACAATGCCATAAATATCCCAAATCTGGGTGCAAAGTTAATCAAAAAAAGTAAAAAAATTATGCAAGATAATAGATTAAAATATTCAAATCATAGACAGATATTATAGCTTTTTAACATGAACGTTGTGGAAGCCCGCAAGCCTCAAAACCTTTAAAAAGTGATTTGCGGGAGGCCCGCAAGCGTCAAACCATTAAAAAGCGATTTGCGGGAGGCCCGCAAGCATCAAAAACCTTTAAAAAGTCATTTTCAGGGAGGCCCTGCAAGCGCAAAAACCTTTAAAAGGGAGTTGCGGGAGCCCCTGCAAGCGCCAAATCTTTTAAAAGTGATTTGCGGGAGGCCCGCAAGCGTCAAAATCCTTTAAAAAGTGATTTGCAGGGAGCCCCTGCAAGCGCAAAATCCTTTAAAAGTGATTTGCGGGAGCCCCGCAAGCATCAAACCATTCGGGAAACGACTCTCGCCATGCGCGGAAACTCCAAACCTTTCGGGAAACGACTTTCGTCAAGCGCGGAAACTCCAAACCTTTCGGGAAACAACTTTCCCCAAGTGCGGAAAATGCAAAACCATTCGAGGAAACGACTTTCGCCATGCGCGAAATCACAAACCTTTCGGGAAATAACTTTTTCGCCATGCGCGGAAATAACAAACTATTCGGGAAATAACTTTCGCCATGCGCGGAAATAACAAACCATTCGGGAAATAACTTTCGACATACGCGGAAATGCCAAACCTTTCGGGAAATGACTTTCGCCAAGCGCGGGAACGCCAAACCTTTTGCTGAGGGATTTTGCAGGAGGCCCATAAGGGACATAAATAAAAAGCGTCCATTTGATTGCTCAAATGAACGCTCTGATAAAAAGGAGGCGGCTACCTACTCTCCCGCATTGCATTGCAGTACCATCGGCGCAAGTGGGATTAACTTCTCTGTTCGGAATGGGAAGAGGTGGGACCCCACCGCAATAACCACCTGATAAAGGGGTTGACATAATTTACACAAGCGATAAACTATGAATTAAACTTTATAGGGTTCAAATGTCTTTGTCTTGAACAACTCAAAGTGTGAGCCCGAAAAGAAGAAAGTTTCGGGCAATTAGTAGTGCTCGGCTTTGACATCGCTGTCTTTACACCTGCACCCTATCAACGTCGTCGTCTACAACGACCCTCAATGGAGTTCTCATCTTGCGGCTGGCTTCGCACTTAGATGCTTTCAGCGCTTATCCATTCCAGACTCAGATACCCAGCGGTGCACCTGGCGGCACAACTGGTAAACCGGAGGTCTGTCCATCACGGTCCTCTCGTACTAGTGACGGCACCACGCAAAACTCCCGCGCCCACGATAGATAGAGACCGAACTGTCTCACGACGTTCTGAACCCAGCTCGCGTGCCACTTTAATGGGCGAACAGCCCAACCCTTGGGACCTTCTCCAGCCCCAGGATGTGACGAGCCGACATCGAGGTGCCAAACCACCCCGTCGATATGAGCTCTTGGGGGGGATCAGCCTGTTATCCCCGGGTACCTTTTTATCCTTTGAGCGACGGAGTTTCCATCACATCCGCCGGATCACTATGCCCCAGTTTCCTGCCTGCTCGGCATGTCTGCCTCCCAGTCAAGCGCCCTTATGCCATTGCACTCTATAAGGCCGGTTACCAATCGGCCCGAGGGCACCTTTGGAAGCCTCCGTTACGCTTTTGGAGGCGACCACCCCAGTCAAACTACCCACCAAGCAGTGTCCCCACATCAAGCGGGTTAGACCTCAGACAGCCAAAGGGCCGTATTTCAAGGATGGCTCCACAAATGCTGGCGCACCTGCTTCGAAGCCTCCGGCCTATCCTACACATCGGATGACCAAGGTCAGTGCTAAGCTATAGTAAAGGTTCACGGGGTCTTTTTCGTCCCATCGCGGGTAATCGGCATCTTCACCGATACTACAATTTCACTGAGCTCATGGTTGAGACAGCGTCCGGATCATTACACCATTCGTGCAGGTCGGAACTTACCCGACAAGGAATTTCGCTACCTTAGGACCGTTATAGTTACGGCCGCCGTTTTACTGAGGGCTTCAATTCAATGCTTCCTATTACTGTGACATCTCCTCTTAACCTTCCAGCACCGGGCAGGGTGTCAGGGCTGTATACGTCATCTTTCGAGTTTGCACAGCCCTGTGTTTTTGTTAAACAGTTGCCTGGACCTATTCTCTGCGCCTCATATTGCTATGAGGACCCCTTATCCCGAAGTTACGGGGTCAATTTGCCTAGTTCCTTAACCATGAATCTCTCAACGCCTTAGTATGTTCTACCCGTCTACCTGTGTCGGATTGCGGTACGGGTACCTTCAGGATATGCTTAGCGGATTTTTCTCGGGAGTATGTTTACCTGCGCTATCAACTTCCCCCGAAGGGAGACGTCGTACTATTAAGGTCGGCTCTTGGAGTGGGATTTGCCTGCTCCAATCTACGCCTACACTCTTTAACGGGGACTTCCGTCGCCCCGCGGCAGTGTCACTGCTCCGTCTCCACATCGCTCCTGAAGGTAGTAACGGAATATTAACCGTTTCTGCCATCGCCCTCGCCGTTCGGCTGAGACTTAGGACCCGACTTACCCCGGGCTGATTGGCATTGCCCGGGGAAACCTTGAGACTTATGGCGGAGGGGAATCTCACCCCTCTTATCGTTACTTATACCTACATTTGCTTTACCATGCGCTCCAGGATCAGTTATCTTCACCATTCGACGCACATGGTATGCTCCCCTACCGATACTTTTATAATTACTATCCCGCGCCTTCGGCATCTGCCTTATACCCGATTATTATCCATGCCCGGACCCTCGACTAGTGAGCTGTTACGCACTCTTTGAATGAATGGCTGCTTCCAAGCCAACATCCTAGCTGTCATAGGGACCAGACTTCGTTAGACTAACTCAGACAGAATTTCGGGGCCTTAGACGGCGGTCTGGATTCTTCTCCTCTCGGGGACGGACCTTAGCACCCGCCCCCTTACTGCATGGCTGCGATCCGTAAGCATTCGGAGTTCGTCAGGTCTCGATAGGCGGTGAAGCCCTCTTGACCTATCGGTCGCTCTACCTCTTACGGAGATCACCACACGCGGCACCTAAATGCCTTTCGGGGAGTACGAGCTATCTCCAAGTTTGATTGGCCTTTCACTCCTACACTCAACTCATCCAGAAGCTTTTCAACGCTTATTGGTGCGGTCCTCCATTCCGTGTTACCGGAACTTCAACCTGGTCAAGTGTAGATCACTTGGTTTCGCGTCTACCCCCACCAACTATACGCCCTATTCAGGCTCGCTTTCACTGCGGCTTGGGGACTAATGGCCCTTAACCTTGCTGGTGATGGTAACTCGTAGGGTTCATTATGCAAAGGCACGCCGTCACTGCATAAAGCAGCTCCGACCGCTTGTAGGCGTATGGTTTCAGGAACTATTTCACTCTTCTTATCGAAGTGCTTTTTCACCTTTCCCTCACGGTACTGGTTCACTATCGGTCTCACAGGAGTATTTAGCCTTACCGGATGGTCCCGGCGGATTCGCGCAGAATTCCTCGTGTTCCGCGTTACTCAGGATACCGCTATGTTGCAATTAGCTTCGCATACTGGACTTTTCACCATCTGCGGTTCTTCTTTCCAGAAGATTCTGCTCACTGCATGCATACAATGTCGCGGTCCTACTACCCCGCGGCTGCGTTGCCACAGTCACGGTTTGGGCTGTTCCCCGTTCGCTCGCCACTACTAAGGGAATCATTATTTATTTTCTTTTTCCTGCAGGTACTAAGATGTTTCAGTTCCTGCGTTAGCTCTCACGCTTAGCGTGAGTGACCGTCCTTCAGACGGCCGGGTTGTCCCATTCGGAAATCTTCGGATCAAGGGTTATTTGCACCTACCCGAAGCTTATCGCAGCTTATCACGTCCTTCATCGCCTCTGTGAGCCTAGGCATCCACCATACGCCCTTTCTTACTTTCTTCTTATAAAGGATAAAAGCGAGAATATATAAAAGCAACATCAATTGCTCTTTATTCTTATTGCTTCACCTTTTGAAGCTCATACTTTCAGCTGTCAAGTGAAATCACATCTTGCGATTTGATTTCTAAGATTGAACTTAGTTTACTTTACAGTTTTTGCTTGTGTCAATATGTCAAAGATCGTCTGGACAATCAAAAAGACTTAAAGCCTCCTCATGTCACTTGTGTGGAGAATAACGGATTCGAACCGTTGACCCCCTGCTTGCAAAGCAGGTGCTCTAGCTCAGCTGAGCTAATCCCCCAAGGTAGTAATTCATAATGATTAATGCATAATGCATAATTATGATTACCATTTGATTGGAGTATTCATCATTCAAGGTTTAATCAATAAGCAAAACGCAAGTTTTAGTTTGGATTATGCATTATTAATTATGAATTATGAATTATGAATTAAAAAAGTAGTCCCAGGCAGACTTGAACTGCCGACCTCCACATTATCAGTGTGGCGCTCTAACCAACTGAGCTATAGGGACTATTGTCAATTCATAACATGAAAGACATAATATTTATATTTCATACTTATGAATCCCGGTTGGTTGCTGTCCAAGACCTGGGCTTCAATCGCCCGGCTTCCTTTTTCTCTATATCTTAAACAGTTCCGTGAGTACAAGAAGAACGATAGAAAGCGTTTCCTATCCTTCTCTATTATTTACCCTATTGTCATTACTATTAACTTGTCTACTCGTAAACCATTAACTCGTTAACCAGTCAACCTGTCTACTTGTCAACTTGGAAATCCGTCTCCAGAAAGGAGGTGTTCCAGCCGCACCTTCCGGTACGGCTACCTTGTTACGACTTAGCCCCAATCACCGGTTTTGCCTGAGGCCGTTCCTTGCGGTCACAGACTTCAGGCACCCCGGCTTTCATGGCTTGACGGGCGGTGTGTACAAAGGCCCGGGAACGTATTCACCGCGCCATGGCTGATGCGCGATTACTAGCGAATCCAGCTTCGTGGGGTCGGGTTGCAGACCCCAGTCCGAACTGGGACCGGCTTTAAGGATTAGATTGTATTTGCACACAACCAACTCTCTGTACCGGCCATTGTAACACGTGTGTAGCCCCGGACGTAAGGGCCGTGCTGATTTGACGTCATCCCCACCTTCCTCACACCTTACGGTGGCAGTATCTCCAGAGTGCCCAGCATCACCTGATGGCAACTGAAAAAGGGGTTGCGCTCGTTATGGCACTAAGCCGACACCTCACGGCACGAGCTGACGACAACCATGCAGCACCTTCACAGACGCCCTCGAAGGGACCTCTTCATCTCTGAATCGTTCGTCTGCAATTCAAGCCCGGGTAAGGTTCCTCGCGTATCATCGAATTAAACCACATGTTCCTCCGCTTGTGCGGGCCCCCGTCAATTCCTTTGAGTTTCACCGTTGCCGGCGTACTCCCCAGGTGGGATGCTTAATGCTTTCGCTTGGTCGCTAATTCTAAAGTGAACTAACAACGGGCATCCATCGTTTTACTGTGCGGACTACCAGGGTATCTAATCCTGTTTGATACCCGCACCTTCGAGCTTCAGCGTCAGTTGTGCTCCCGTAAAGCTGCCTTCGCAATCGGAGTTCTTCGTCATATCTAAGCATTTCACCGCTACACGACGAATTCCGCCTACGTTGTGCATACTCAAGTGAACCAGTTCGCGCTGCAATTCAGACGTTGAGCGTCTACATTTCACAACACGCTTAATCCACGGCCTACGCTCCCTTTAAACCCAATAAATCCGGATAACGCCTGGACCTTCCGTATTACCGCGGCTGCTGGCACGGAATTAGCCGGTCCTTATTCATGTGGTACCTGCAATAAACTACACGTAGCTCACTTTATCCCCACATAAAAGCAGTTTACAACCCATAGGGCCGTCATCCTGCACGCTACTTGGCTGGTTCAGGCTCTCGCCCATTGACCAATATTCCTCACTGCTGCCTCCCGTAGGAGTTTGGACCGTGTCTCAGTTCCAATGTGGGGGACCTTCCTCTCAGAACCCCCTACTGATCGTTGCCTTGGTGGGCCGTTACCCCGCCAACAAGCTAATCAGACGCATCCCCATCACTGACCGATAAATCTTTCGTTTTTCATTAGATGTCTGCAGAAAACCTCATAAGGTATTAGTCCGACTTTCGCCGGGTTATCCCTTAGTCAGAGGCAGGTTGGATACGCGTTACTCACCCGTGCGCCGGTCGGCGCCCATCGAAGCAAGCTTCAATGTCGTTTCCCTCGACTTGCATGTGTTAAGCCTGTAGCTAGCGTTCATCCTGAGCCAGGATCAAACTCTCCATTGTAAAAAATAAGTTTGAAAGGCTAATAAGCAATAAATCAAAAATGCTAAAAAGCTTTTAATCAATCACTCATACCTTGAATAATCTGTTCAGAACGAATCTCCTTGATTTAATAGTAAAAAGTAAATTGAAAGTAACAAAACAAAAAAAGGCAAAAAGCAAAAACTTCACTCCTTAAACCCCTCGTTTACATTACTCGAATTGATCGGTTCGTTTCTTCTACCCAAGACACATATTGCTATATGCCTCGCTTCTTGTACTACTTCTCTGTTTATGTAAATCTTTTCAAAGAACTCTTTCTTTTGGTGGCAAAAGCCTTTTGCAAGACTCCGGCCTTGCTTCTGGAATTTAGCAATCAATAACTCGATTTCTCCCTGAAAGCGTTTGCAAAGGTAATACATTTACGGCCCCAATCCAAATGTTTTTAAAGAAAAGTTTGAAAACTTGTGGAAATTTTCGCGTTGTTTGACAAAACAAGGCAAAAAGCATAACCAAATGCAAGACTTCAGGCAACAATTCCACACAAAGCACACTGCAATATCAGGCAAAGAAAAACCCATAAAATAATCCTCAACAATAAAACGACGACGGCGGCGACCTTTTCTTTCTTTCTTTTCGTCGTTCTTGTTCTTAGTTCTTGTTCTTAGTTCTTAGGAAACTTAACTCCTTGATTAT